>ENA-OUQC01000372-OUQC01000372.1-human-gut-metagenome-genome-assembly--contig:-NODE-372-length-35117-cov-39.698192_pt1 | contig 35117 bp, 35 predicted proteins | sample MGYA00237942_ERZ548815 | MGnify/ENA primary metagenome ERZ548815 (study PRJEB26490, sample SAMN05194722) | human gut metagenome | biome: terrestrial biome; feature: human-associated habitat; material...
TCTTGCAAACGTGATAGTGCTTCCCGTTCTCCTGCGTCCACTCCGCCGACGGGTCGTGCTTATTGGGGTCAACTGCCCCATATTCCCCGCCGCAGACGTCGCATTCCGCTTTCTTCGTGCAGTTGGCCGTCCCGCCGGAGCAGGCCGCCTCTTCCAAATGCGTCCCGCACCCGTTCTTGCAAATGTGATAATGCTTCCCGTCCGTCTGCGTCCACTCCGCCGCCGGATCGTGGTTCTCAGCGTTCACCGTCCCATATTCCCCGCCGCAGACGGCGCACTCCGCCTTCTTCATGCAGGTGGCCGTGCCGCCGGTGTGGTCGCAGGGATAGCCGCACGCCGAGCACGCGCCGTTCTCCCAGACGTGCTTCTCCACCTCCACCGTGACGCCGCAGCAATTATAGTATTTCCCGTGGGTCTCGGCGGTCTTCACCCAGCTCCAGGAGCCGGTGTGGTTGTTGGGATCCACCGTGCCGTAAAGCTCAAGGCACCCCTCGCACTCCGCTCTGTATCTGCAGGTAGCATAGCCTCCGTAACAGGGGCTGATGTCCACCAGGTCGCAGTTCCAACATTTCCGCCGGTGCCGGTCGCCCTCTATCTGGAGGCAAGCGCTCCAGAAGTGCCTCGCCTCACCCACGGTGAACATCTCCGTACCCGCTTTTCCGCACTTGCAGGAGTAGAAATACAGCGCCGGGCTGTCGCACTTGGGCCCATCGTATTTATACTCCCACTTCACTTCCTTCTGGTCATACCGATGCCAGTCATAGCCATCCTTGCGATAGTTGCTCTCCCGCAGGGGGCAGTTGGCCGCCTTACAGTCGTGCCAGTGGTATTCGTCGTCCGCAGTCCAGTTATCCTGGTCCCACTGGTGGGTGTGCGTCTCCCCGGAGAAGTCCGTCATGGTCCATGTATTACGGTTCTTTACCACCGCCTTCATGATAATGGGTTCGCTGCAAAAGTCCGTGTAAAGATCGCCGTTGGCCTGTTCGCTAAAGATCTCCACGACCACATTCTCCGGCATATTTCCCGTACGCCAGATCCTGATCTCGGCCGTGCCGCTGCCGCTCTTAGAGCAGTCAGCCAGTTTTCCGTAATAGTACAGCTCGCCCGTCCATTCATTCCTTACCGCACAGGAAATATACATATTCGGTCCCACGGTGGCGTCGGAATAGGCAATGCGCAGCGCATCTGTGTTTTCTTGCTCCGCAGCGTAGACCTTCAGCTTCAGGGCATCGCTTTTCATGGTGTATTTCAGCGTGCCCATAGGCCAAGTCGCCTTCACCAGTCCGCCGCCCACCGTGGCAGCCGACTTGCCGTTTTCATCCGCCCGGGAGACAAACGCCACATTCTTCAGCGACATCGTTGTCGCCGGACGGGCCCAGTTGTCTATGTACACATAGTTGAAATAAGGGTCTGTCCATGGCTCCAAAACGCCGCTGCCCCATAGAACATGCGCCCTCATCCCAAAGCTATCATCTGCATCACGGGCCCAATAATGCAGATAGCGTACTTCGTCCTCCCAAGTCCGCACAGGTATATTATGGATACTGTAATACTCCGATGTGGATAGCACCCAATACCTCTGCTCTTTCGCATCCTGTCCGATAATGTCGTCATTTTTTGCGGTCAGCGTCCGGGCATACAGGAGGTTTCGCTCCATCGCCGACAGGTTGTTGACCATCTCCTCCATCTTGAGCTGGAGGGTGCTCCCGGCGTACTCTGCAGGCTTGCTCCAGCCCTTCATTCCGCTGGGATTTTTGACATAATATACCCAGGGATAATCCCTGTTGGGCCGATACCTCTTGGTATTCTCCTGTTCCTCACTGTATCCCCGGCGGTAGAACACACCCGCAAATTCCGCGTCCGGATTGGCTGCCCAAAGCGTCAGGTGCCCCTCTTGGGGGAATACGCCCGTTTTTCCGTCGCCGATGACCCACCACTCATGGCCGCCAAAAGCCACCTTCGTGTTATTCACCCGGATGTTTTCCCATTCGCCCTCAGCTATCTCCGACTTTTGAGCCTGCACCTGCACCGGCACCAGTGAAAGCGCCATAACAAGCGCCAGCACGATGCTCAGCCATCTCTTCTTCACACGCATTCCTCCCATCTTTCACCCATTGCCCTCGCACCGCCTCCGACCCCCGCCGAAGGCTTTGCGTTTCTCACCATATAGATACCCATATTATAGCAGAACTCTTTTATAAATTCAATAAACATTCAATTATTTTTTAGCGTAAATGCATACCTCTCCGCAGCAAAAACAGGAGGAAAGCGTTTTCGCCTTCCCCCTGTGCCGCATAGCTCCGCCGCCCCGTGCGGCTCTTATTTTTCCGGTTTTTTCCGCCCCAGATTCTTCAGAAAGCCCGTGGCGTGCTTCAGCCCGTCCTGCGCCGAGGAGGCCACCTCCCCGCCGATGTCCACGGCCAGCCGCTTGAAGATCTCCGCCAGAATGCGCCGCGTCTTCTCGTCCGCGCCGGCATACTCCTTCACCAGCGCCACAGCGCCGCCCAGGCCCATTTCCTGCACGTCCTCCAGCGTGCGCGCCTTGCCGCCCATGCTGAGGATCTCGAAAAAAGCGTCCGTAAAGTCCTTGCGCTCCTGCGGGGTCATGGATCCGATCCAGTCCCGCAGCACGTCGTCGGAGCGGCGTCCCATAGTCGAGCGCTCCTCCAGATGGATGAAATGATTGCGCTCCGTGCACCACGACAGCGCCTCGTGCTGCATGATGGAGCGGGCGGTGCTGGCGATGACGGTGTACTCCTCGCAGTGCTCCAGCAGCACCCCCACGATGGAGGACTCCGGAATATAAGTATGCAGCTTTCCCTTGAGCAGCGCAAACTCCGGCAGCTCCGTCAGGCTGCGGCTGAAGCCCGGGCCGTCGTTGTTATATACCGCCAGCAGGCGTCCGTAGTCCCGCTTCGGCAGGTGCAGACCCGCCCACGCCGCCAGATTGCCGCCCTTGGAGTGTCCGCCGATGCGCACCTTGCGCAGCCGGCACAGCCTCATGACCTCCGCCGTGTATTCCGCCGCCCGCACCTGCGCCGGCACGGCCTCCAGATAGCTCATGTTGAAGTCCTCTTTCCAGCCCACCAGAGAGGTGTCCGTCCCCCGAAAGGCCACAAACACGGACTTATCCGGCAGCAGGAAAGAAACGGCTGCAAACTGCATCTGCGTTTCCTCGTCGCTGCGATCCTCAAAGGCGAACATCCGCACCTCGTTAAACCGCTCCGTCTGCGCCGCCTGCTGCACCACGGGTATGTAGTCCAGCTGGGACAGCCCCAGCTGCTCGTCCTCCGTCGTAAGCCTTGCGCTGATGTCCCGCAGCAGCACCGCCTCCCGCGGGTTGCGGGTGCACAGCTCCGGAAACCGCCGGAAATTGATATAGGAAATGATGCACAGCACCAGATTATCCACCTCGTTAAAAGGATCCACGGCAAAGGGCACGTCCCCCCGCCAAGTCAGATAATCGGCCACAGTGGTGGTATATTTCATGGTATTCTCCTCTGGGAAAAAAATTTTTTCTCAAATCTCGCGTCCAAAAAGCCTCGCAGAGTTCGCGTCCGCAGACGTAAAAAATTAAAATCATTTTTCACTGCGACATGTGCGTGGGGAAAAATACCTCTCAGACTGCAAGTGTGGAATTTTTGCTCTCTGCGCAAAAATTATGCGCGCAGCAGGCTGCAAGCCCTTTGGCATAAAATTCCGATGGAATTTTAGCCGGGTCAGAAAAAAGGAGAGGCGCGGCAGCGTCTCCCCTTTTCATGCAGTCGGTCAGTCCTCGTCGTTGTAGTCGTCCTCGGCCCGGGCCAGATCGCTGAGATCAAACTCCAGCTTCTCGCCGCAGTTGGGGCAGCGAATCTCGCCGCTGTCCAGGGTGTCCTCGTCAAAGACGATCTCCTCCTGGCAGACAGGGCAGGTGGTCTCGAAGTACTCGGCGTCATCGTCCAGCTCTTCGTCCTCGTCCATCTCGTAGAGGGCTTCCTCCACCTCGGACAGGTCATCGCTCACGGCATCCAGGCCGTCCTCCAGGTCAACCAGATTGTCGTCGATGTCCTCAAAGCGGATGCTCATCTCGTCCAGCACGTCGATGATGGCGGCAATGAGCTTGCCCTCCTTGGTTTCCGTGTCCAGAGCCAGCCCCTCGGCCAGACCCTTCAGATATGCGACCTTCTCAGAAATTTCCATGTTGCGCTCCTTTCTGAACCGCTGTCGTTTCCAGTTTACTTTGCACGGGACAGATACTCACCGGTACGGGTGTCGATGGTGATCTTGTCGCCGATGTTGATGAACAGAGGCACCTTCACCTCAGCGCCGGTCTCCACGGTGGCGGGCTTGAGGGTGTTGGTGGCGGTGTTGCCGGCCAGACCCGGCTCGGTCTCGGTGACCTCCAGATCCATGAAGTTGGGGCACTCCAGGCCGAAGACGTTGCCCTTGTAGCTCAGCACCTTGCACACGGTGTTCTCGGTGATGAAGCGAAAAGCGTCGCCCAGCAGATCCTTGCCCAGAGGGATCATGTCATAGGTCTCCTGATCCATGAAGTAGTACAGGTCGCCGTCGTTGTAGCTGTAGGCCATGTCCTTGCGCTCCACGAAGGCTTCCTCGAACTTAGCGGTGGGGTTGAAGGAAGTTTCGGTGACGGCGCCGGTGACGATGTTCTTCATCTTGGTGCGCACGAAAGCAGCGCCCTTGCCGGGCTTCACATGCTGGAATTCCACCACCTGCATGATCTTGCCGTCCATCTCAAAAGTCTTACCGTTTCTGAAATCGCCTGCGGTAATAGTTGCCATAGTCTTTTTCCTCCTATGTATGAGGAAATTTCTCTCTCATTTCCTCGAAATTATAATATGCGCCGAATAGGCCGTATATATTCTATATGAAATCTGTCCGTTTGGCAAGTGTTTTGTTGCATTTCATTGCATTTTTTCGTGCTCACAGGCACAAAAGCTCCTTCGGCGCCTTGGTGATGTTCCGGCATCCGTCCTCCGTCAGCACGATGACGTCCTCGATGCGCACGCCGAACCGCTCCGGCAGATAGATCCCCGGCTCGGCGGAAATAACGCTCCCCGCCGCCATCGGCTTGTCGTTTGCCGGCGATGCGTTGGGGCTTTCGTGGATCTCCACCCCCACCCCGTGGCCGAAGCTGTGCCCGAAAAATTCGCCGTACCCTGCCTGCTCGATAACGTGTCGGGCAGCGCCGTCAATTTTCGCTCCGGCGGCTCCCGCTCGTGCGGCGGCGATGCCCGCCAGCTGGGCGGAGAGCACCACGTCGTACACCTGCCGCATCTCCTCCGTAGGCTGCCCCACGCACACGGTGCGGGTCATGTCGGAGCAGTAGCCCCCGTACACACAGCCGAAGTCCATGGTCACGAATTCGCCCTCCCTGATCTTCCTGTCCGTGGGCACGGCGTGGGGCATAGACCCGTTGGGGCCGCTGGCCACGATGGGATCAAAGGACATCTTCTCCGCCCCGAAATGCAGCATGAGATATTGCAGCCTCGCCGCGATCTCCTTTTCTGTCACGTCCGGCCGCAGCTCCATCAGGATCTGTGTCAGTGCCTTTTCCGCAATGCGCTGCGCCTGCTCCAGCCGCTCCAGTTCCTGCGCGTCCTTCTGCCCACGCAGCCGGTGCATAAAGCCGGAGGCCGGCACCAGCTCCCCCTCCAGCTTCTCGCTGTAGAGCCTGTGCTCCGCCACGGTCATGCTCTCGTCCTCAAAGCCGATGCGTTTTGCGCCGGAGAGTGCAATGGCCTCGTTCAGCCACGCAATATAGCCCTTCCCCCTTTGCGTCATGCCGATGGCGGCGTTTTCCACCGCGCGCTCCGCCGCCTCGATGTAGCGGCTGTCGGTGAAATAGAAATTTCCCTTCGTCGTCACCAGCGCCACGCCGTCCGCCCCCGCGGAGGCAAAGCCGCTGGCATAAAAGCGGTTGTATTCCCCCGTGAGCAGCACCGCGTCCAGCCCCTCCTTCGGGAGCGCTGCGGCTATTTTATCGAAATGGTTCATGTTTCCTCTTCCTTTCGGCTGCGGCACAGCGCCTTGAACGGCCGCTGCAAGCCGTGCAGCACATGGTTCCAAAGCCCCTTCGGCCCGCCGGCCGGCTCCACCATCACCGCCAGCACGCCGCTGCGGTTGGCGCCCAGCACATCGGTGAGGAGCTTGTCCCCCAGCATGGCCGTCTGCGCCGGCGTGACGCCGGCCTTTTCCATGGCCTGCCGGTAGCCCCGCACGGAGGGCTTCCCCGCGTGCCCCACATAGTCGATGCCCAGATCCCTGCAAAACCGCTCCACCCGCGCAGGGCTGCGGTTGTTGGAGAGGATCATCACCCGCACGCCGGCGCGCTCCATATCCGCCAGCCACGTCCGCAGCGCCTCATCGGGTCGGGGAACATACTTGGGAGCCAGCGTATAGTCCAGATCGCACAGCAGCAGCCGGATGCCCCGCTCGGTGAGCATCTGCGGCGTCAGATCGTCATAAGACGACAGCAAAATATGGGGGATCAGAGAAAAAGACATACGCCTCAGGCTCCTCTCATAGAATGTAGCCATAGTGTAGCATTTTCATGCGGGCAATGCAAGGGGGACGCTTATGGATCTCTATTTAGCCGCGGACAGCGGACGGCTGCAGCAGGCCATGACCTGCACGGCGCAGCTGGCGCACATGAGCTATCGCCTCGGCTCCGACGGAACGCTGCTGGTCTCCCCCCTGCCGGACACGCTGCGGGGCGGCCTGCTGATGCTGTCGGACGAGGGCGGCGCATATCCCGAGGCGCCGGAGGGTCTGTGCTGCCGGCTCCTGCAGGAATGCCTGCATCGGCGCTACGCCGGCGTTATTCTGGATGCCGCTCCGCCGGAGAATTTCTGCCGGACGCTGGATGAGCTGCTTTTTCGGCAAGGCCGCAAGCTGTTTTTGCCGGAAAAAGCGGCGCAGTTCGCCCCCCATGGCACAGCGGTGGTCTGCACGGCCTGCACCTCCGGCAGTCTGGAGGATAAGCTGGCAGAGGCCGCGGAGCACTGGGGCGCGGAGCATCTGGCGCTGGATCTGCAGCGGATGATGATCGACTTTCCCCTGTCCGCGTCCGGCGGCGACGCCGTGCCCCTCACCCCAGACCGGCTCCACCGGCTGGCCGAGGGACGCCCCACCTATTTCAGCCGCCCCCTCTGCGCCCGCTACTTCACCTATCATACCGACGGCGGCTCGCGCTTTGTCCTCTTTGACGATGCGCAGACCCTGAAAAGCAAAATGGAAACGGCGGAAAAGCTGGGCATACGGCAGGGCTTTTTCATGCTGCCGGAGGTAGAAGATCTGCTGTCCGTACTGTTCGCGCCTGTGTCCGATGCCTGACCGGCGCATAGCCCCTCCCTGTCCAAGAAAAAAAGAGTGGCTCCGATGCTCTCGGAACCACTCTTTTCATCTTTTGCATCAGCGCAAGCCAAAAACTGATATAGCGCTTCCAAAAGCCTCGCAGAGTTTGCCGCCCGCAAGGCGGCAAAATTATGCGCGCAGCAGACTGCAAGCCTTTTGTCGGAAAAAACCGAAGGTTTTTTCGACAGCCGCATTAGTAATATCTCTTGTTTCTGTTCTTGCGGGCAGCCTCGGACTTCTTGCGGCGCTTGACGCTGGGGCTCTCATAGCACTCGCGCTTACGCACCTCCGCCAGAACGCCGGCCTTTGCGCAGCTTCTCTTGAAACGCTTCAGAGCACTGTCCAGGCTCTCGCCTTCCTTGACATGTACTTCGGACATCTATTTTCCCTCCCTCCGATGCACCCGGCTCTATCCAGGGCGCTCTTTAAGAGTCATTTACATGACTAACGGCTGTATTATACCGAGGAAGGGACAGGTTGTCAAGCTGTTTTTGCATAAAAAGTGACAAATGATGTGCAAACGCCACTCCGCCCCCGCCCGAAAAACGGCAAAAAATACGCCGAAAATTTTAGGGGTTGTACTTTTGAGGATTCTATATTATAATGAAGTGCTAATATATGCTATTATTATCGCGCAAACCGGGATCCTACCGAGAAAGGAAGTTTGTTTATGGTTAAAGTCCTTACGGATCAGGGCGAGATCGGCATCAGCAACGCCGTTTTCACCACCATCACCGGCGCCGCCGCCACCAACTGCTTCGGCGTGAAAGGCATGGCCTACCGCAGCATGACCGACGGCATCGTCCATCTGCTGCGTCCGGAGGCCATGAGCAAGGGCGTGAAGGTCATTTATAACGAGGACAACACCGTTTCCATCGAGCTGCACATCATCGTGGAAAACGGCGTGAACATTGCCACCGTCTGCCGCTCCATTATGGGAGAGGTCAAATATGTGGTGAATAAAAACACCGGCGTGGAGGTCCGCAGCGTGAACGTATGCGTGGACTCCATCACCATGTAAGGCCGGCAGAAGGAGAAGCTATGACAGACAGAATCAGCGGCAGCGTGTTTAAGCAGATGGTTCTTTTCGGCGCTGCCTGCATCACTCTGGAACGAGAAACCATCAATGACCTGAACGTCTTCCCCGTGCCGGACGGCGACACCGGCACCAACATGAGCCTCACCATCCAGACCGCCGCGGCGGAGCTGAAAAAGAACCAGCCCGCCACCGTGTCCGACGCCGCCTCCATCACCGCCTCCGCCCTGCTGCGGGGCGCTCGGGGCAACTCCGGCGTCATCCTCTCCCTGCTGTTCCGCGGCATCTCCAAGCACCTTAAGGGCATGGACGAGGCCGACGGCGTGCTGCTGGCCGCCGCCATGAAGGAGGGCGTGGCCACTGCCTACAGCGCCGTGATGAAGCCCGCCGAGGGCACCGTGCTCACGGTCTCCCGTCTGGCGGCTGACCGCGCCGTGCAAGCCGCCGAGGAGTGCAACAGTGTGGAGTATGTCCTGCAGGAGGCCATTCACAAGGGTCTTGAAACGCTGGAGGAGACCATCGAGATGAATCCCGTGCTGAAAAAGGCCGGCGTGGTAGATGCCGGTGGAAAGGGATATCTGGTGATCCTTGACGGCATGCTGCGCGCCCTGCGGGGTGAGGCCATTCCCGAGGTAACCGAGGAAAAGGCCGAGAGCAAGGCGGACTTCTCCTCCATGAGCCAGGAGGAGATCACCTTCACCTTTGACACCGTGTTCATCGTCCGCAAGTGGGAGGACACCTCCATCGAGCCTCTGCGCGCCTACCTCAGCTCCATCGGCGACTGTCTGGTCATCGGCGAGGACGACGAGGCGTTCAAAGTGCATGTGCACACGGACATCCCCGGCTGTGCCCTCACCGAGGCGCAGAAATACGGCACGCTGGAGCTGGCCAAAATCGAGAACATGCGCACCCAGTATGAGGCCGTTGCCGCCGGCAAAAAGGCCCAGAGCACCGACGATCTGGACGCCGTCGAGGAGGAGCTGGAACACATGGAGTCCGAGCCTGCCGTTGCTCCGGCAGAAAAACGGTACGGCTTTTTGGCCGTGTGCGCCGGTGAGGGTCTGGCCACCGCCTTCCGCGATCTGGGCGTAGACCGCATCGTCTCCGGCGGGCAGACCATGAACCCCTCCACCGAGGCCATTTTGCAGGAGGTGAACCGCACCCCCAGCGAGGTAGTGTTCATCCTTCCCAATAACAAAAACATCATTATGGCCGCCCAGCAGTGCGCAGGGCTGACGGAAAAGCAGGTCATCGTCGTCCCCACCGCCACAGTCCCCCAAGGCATCACCGCCATGATGAACGCCGACCTGGAGCAGGAAGATCCCCAGGCTCTGGCCGACGCCATGGCCGAGGCCGCCTCTGCCGTGACCACGGCGCAGGTGACCTACGCCGCCCGCAACTCCGAGTTCGACGGCTTTGCCATCAGCGAGGGAGACTATCTGGCGCTGGAAAACGGCAAGCTCTTCGGCACCGACCGCAGCATCGACCCGCTGCTCTCCAAGCTGGCGGAGGACGCCAAGGCTCGCGGCGCCGAGTTCGTGACCATCTTCTTCGGCGAAGACGTCACGGAAGCTGATGCTGCAGCCGCCGAGTCCATTTTTGCCGCCGCCTGCCCCGACGCCGAGATCAGCGTCCTCTCCGGCGGCCAACCGGTGTACTATTACGTCATTTCTATTGAATAAAAATAAGCACAAAAAGGGTGCAGAGTTCCAACGCTCTGCACCCTTTTTTATTATTCCGCGTTTTATACGCCGGTCATAGTCTCCATCACCGCCAGCTCCTCCGGATCCAGCGTTTTCTGCATCGCCAGTCCCTCGTCAATGTCCAAGTCCACAATGCGGCCGCTCCGGTAGCAAATGACGCGGCTGCTGCGTCCCTGCGCCAGCACCCGCACCGCCTCCACGCCCATGCGTGTAGCCATAACTCGGTCGTGCGCCGTGGGGCTGCCGCCCCGCTGGATGTGCCCCAGAATGGTGACCCGCGGATCAAGCCCCAGCTCCTGCCGGATCTCCTCGCCCACGGCCATGCCGCTGGCGGCACCCTCCGCCACCACGATCATAAAGTTCGTTTTGCCTCCCAGACGGGCGCGGCGGATCTTCTCCACCACCTGCGTCTGGAAATCATACGGCACCTCCGGCACCAGCACGGCCGTAGCGCCCACGGCCATAGCCACATACAGCGCCAGATAGCCTGCCCGCCGTCCCATGACCTCCACCACGGCGCAGCGCTCGTGGGACTGCATGGTGTCCCGCAGCCGGTCGATGCACTCCACAGCGGTGTTGGCCGCCGTGTCGAAGCCGATGGTGTACTCCGTGCACACAATGTCCTCGTCGATGGTGCCGGGGATCCCAACCACGGCGATGCCGTGCTTGCTCAGCTCCTGCGCCCCTCGGAAGGTGCCGTCGCCGCCAATGGCCACAATGCCGTCCAGCCCCAGCAGTTTGCAGGTGTTCACGGCCTTCTGCTGGCCGGCCTCGGTGCGGAATTCGTCGCTGCGCGCCGTGTAGAGCATGGTGCCGCCGCGGTTGATGATGCGGCTGACGCTGGAATTGTCCATGGGTATGATGTCCCCGTTGATGAGGCCGTTCCAGCCCCTCCGGATGCCCACGCACTCGATCCCCCGCCCAACGGCCGAGCGCACCACGGCGCGGATGCAGGCGTTCATGCCCGGTGCGTCGCCGCCGCTGGTGAGCACGCCGATCCTCTTTACAGCATTTTCCATATTCATGACTCCTTTCGGATGATTATCCTTGGTTTTAGCCGATTATAGCACATTATATTATAGATGTGAATCTTTTTTTATTGCCCCCGCGGCGTGTGCATGGTATAATGTCCCCCAGAGAAAGGAAGGATCGCCATGCACCCCTATTTTGAAGTTCTGACGCCCCGCTGGTTCAAGCGCGCCTTTGTATACACCGGCAGCATCGGCGAGTTTCGCTACCGTTTTGCCAATGATAAAGAAAATAACCTGCTCCACGCCGCCGTATACACGCATTTCTGCTATGAGCGCGCCGAAGACGTGCAGGAGCGTGATTTTTCGTGGGACGACGAAGGCGTAGCGCAGCTGAAAGCGTGGCTGCAGGAGCAGCTGGAGGCGCATTCCGCAGGGAAAACCACACCACAATAACTATATAGTATACACCATCACGGGGTGCGTCCACACGGGCGCACTTTTTTATTTGTGCGTCAATACCATCTGTCATTGCGAGCCAGTCCGCAGACTGGCGTGGCAATCCGTCCCCAAATCGCCAATAGCGGCTCTCTTTCCATCGGTTTTCTCCGCCAATCACGGGGTGCGTCCACACGAGCGCACCCCCAATATTTTAACCATTTGAAAATTTTGTAATTATTTTGTAATTTTTATGTAGCTTTTTTGATAGACTTATGATATACTACTTTCAGCGCACCGATAAAGACCATCATTCCGCAAGGAAGAAGGGAGTTTTTCATATGTCCAGAAGGATCTGCTGCATTTGCTTGGCGCTGTCCGTTCTCATCGCCACAGTGTCCATCGCCTATGCAGATGCCGTACCCGCCGCCCCCCTCACGGAGCAGGACTACCGGGAGGCCGTGCTGGCCTTGGAGGAGCAGGGTCTGCAAACGGGCTTTGCCTCCGGCCTCACCAGCACCCAGCGTTTGTATGAAAATGACCTGCCCGCAGGCGGCGAAGATGCCTCCATCACCCAGCTGCAGTTTCTGGCGCTGGACGAGATAGAAGCGGAGCTGCTGGCGCAGCAGGCCGCTCGGGAGCAGTTGGCCAGCAATCTGGCGCTTTTGTCGCAGTACGACGGCGTAAAGCTCAGCGGCAGCGCCACCGTGTATTCCGACGCCGGCTCCACCGCCACCTCCGGCAAGATCGAGTCCGGCAAGGTAGCCAGGCTCAAGGACATCGACGCCACCGGCCGCTGGTATCTCGTCACCTTCGCCAATATGACCGGCTATATCTCCGCCGACGTCTGCACCCCCGTTTCCTATAAGGATTATGACGGCACCGACGCCGTGCGCACCCGCGCCCAGATCCTCGCCCGCAGCAACACCGCCGCGGCCAAGGCTTTCGGCACCGGTGTCGTTCCCGGGGGCAGCACCCTGCGCAGCGCCGTGGTGGACTATGCCATGACCTTTATGGGCGTCCGCTATGTCTACGGCGGCGCCAGCCGCTCCGGCACCGACTGCTCGGGTCTGACCATGCAGGTCTATGGCTACTACGGCATCTCCCTGCCCCACGGCTGCGTTTCCCAGTACCGCATGTGCCAGTTCGTTTCCCGCTCCGCCCTCCAGCCCGGCGACATGGTGTTCTTCTCCCGTCTGGGGCATGTGGGCATTTACATCGGCGGCGGTCAGTTCATCCACGCAGCCAACGGCGGCGTGCAGATCAGCTCCCTCAACAGCAGCCACTGGAGCAGCTGCTACTACGGCGCCGGCCGCATCATTTCCGGCTGATCCGGTCAATACGTTTTCCCTTCCCTCGGGACGAAGCCTTCCGCAGGCTTCGTCCCTTTTTATTCTGCATATATGTATATTTATTCATATATGCAGAATATACTTTGTGCGTTATGTCTATATAAACGACGTTTATCCTCTTTTTTCTGTGTATACAATCCACAAATCGCACAATCGCAATGATTTTTTATGCAAAAAGGGGTTGACATTTATGCACGGCAAGTGTATAGTATGCATTGTCAAGGGGGAACACCCCGCCAAACCTCATCTATATACCGCGCGGCGGATCATATAGAGCCATTTCAAAAAATCGAAAGGAAAGATTGAAGATGAAAAAGTTTGTATCTCTGCTCCTCGCTCTGCTGATGATCGCGAGCCTGGCAGCCTGCGGCAAGAAAGCCGACGACGGCAAGAACACCGATGACTCCCTCTCCGTTCTGGAAAACGTTGTGAAGTGGGACGATGTCGAACCCTACCGCGTTCTGGTGCAGAAGGGCGACCCCAAGGGTCTGCTGCCCGGCATCAACAAGGCCATCGCTGAGCTGACCGCTGACGACGGCGCCAAGATCAAGGACATCGAGAACAAGGTCGCTTCTCTGGATGTTAACATGCCTGATTCCGTGGGCACTGAACTCTCCGGCACCGACACCAAGAGCGAGAGCGGCAAGCCCGTTCTGGTGCTTGGTACCAGCCCCGACTATCCTCCCTATGAGTTCTACTCCGATTCCGCTATGACCCAGTTCGCCGGCATCGACGTGGAAGTGGCCAAGTACATTGCCGACTCCATGGGCATGGAGCTGCAGATCGAGGCCATGAACTTCGACAATCTGGTCACCTCCCTCAGCAACGGCGACTTCGACATGGTGCTGGCCGCCTGCGAGTACACTGAGGAGCGTGCTCTGGCCTGCGACTTCTCCGACCCCTACTACACCGACCTGCCCCCCGTCATTCTGGTGAAGACCGCCAATCTGGACAAGTATAAGACCGTGGACGACATCAACAAGGCCGGCGTCATCATCGGTGCCCAGAAGAACACCACCAAGGCCATGGCCGCCTCCGACAAGTTCCCCGAGGCTGCCAACGGCATGGTGCTGGAGTCCCTGGTTCCCACTCTGATCACCGAGCTGAAGAACGGCACCATCGACCTGCTGGTGCTGGACGGCAACGTGGGCATGAGCTACGTAAAGTAATTCCCTGCTAACCATCGCAAACGTGCAAGGCTTCGGCTTTGCACGCTTGCGTGTTCTATAGAACTTTTGAAAGGATGCTCCGTCTATGTCGTGGAATGATCTGTTTGTCAACATGGACAACACCAATTTCTTTAATTTTTCGTTTTTACCCAAATACGCCTCCGCCTTCCTGCGCGGCTTTGAGTACACCCTGCTGCTGGCGGTGGTGTCCGTGCTCCTGGCGGTGATCCCCGCCCTGCTGCTGGCTCTGATGCGTCTGAGCAAGAATAAGCTCATCAGGTGCATCTCCGGCGCCTACATCGCCCTGTTCCGCTCCACCCCCCTGCTGGTGCAGCTGTCCATCATCTATTTCGGACTCTTCCACTTCATCAACCTCCCCCGCACCCTTCTGTTCGGGTTCATCGCCATCAACCGGTTCATCCCCGGCGTGGTCGCTTTGGCGCTGAACAGCTCGGCCTATGTGGCGGAAATTTTCCGTGCCGGCATTCTGGCCGTGGACAAGGGGCAGACGGAGGCCGCCCGTTCTCTGGGTCTGTCCTCCTGGCAGAGCATGCGTCTGGTGGTGCTGCCCCAGGCCATCAAAAACGTCCTCCCCGCCCTGGCCAACGAAGTGGTGACCATGGTGAAGGAAAGCTCCATCTGCTCCGTTCTGGGCATGGCGGAGATCATGTATACCGCCCAGGCCGTGTCCGGCAACAGCTACATCACGCTGGCGCCCTATGTGCTGGCAGCTATCATCTATTTCTGCATCAACTATCCGGCCTCCAAGGCCATCGAAGCCATTGAAAGGAGGATGCGTCGTGGCGACAAGCAATAAGCTCATCTCCGTGCAGCATTTGGTGAAGGAATATAACGGCGGCGCCGTAAAAGCGCTGAACGACTGCAATCTGGACATCCGGCAGGGCGAGGTGGTGGCCATCATCGGCCCCTCCGGCTCCGGCAAATCCACCCTGCTGCGCTCTCTGAATCTGCTGGAGGAACCAACCAGCGGCCAGATCCTCTTTGACGGCGTGGATCTGGCGGACAAGTCCGTGGACATCAACCTCCACCGCCAGAAAATGGGCATGGTCTTCCAGCACTTCAACCTCTTCCCCCATAAGACCGTCCTGCAGAATATCACCATGGCGCCTCTGGCGCTGAAGCTCAAGACGCCGGAGGCGGCCAAGCAGCAGGCCGCAGCCCTGCTGGAGCGCATCGGTCTGGCCGACAAGGCTGACGAGTACCCCAATATGCTCTCCGGCGGCCAGAAGCAGCGTATCGCCATCGTCCGTGCGCTGGCCATGGATCCGGAGGTCATGCTCTTCGATGAGCCTACCTCCGCTCTGGATCCCGAAATGGTGGGCGAGGTGCTGGATCTCATGCGGGATCTGGCCAAGGACGGCATGACCATGGCCGTGGTCACCCACGAAATGGGCTTTGCCCGCGAGGTGGCCGACCGCGTGGTCTTCATGGCCGAGGGCAAAATTCTGGAGGAAGGCACCCCCGCCCAGCTGTTCGACTCCCCCAAGGATCCCCGCCTCCAGGACTTCCTCAGCAAGGTGCTGTGACCCCTCAGATTTTCATCAAAAAAGGCAGGAGCGATGCTCCTGCCTTTTTATTTATCCACTGTCCAGTTTAAGTTAACATCTTCCTCCGTGTTATAGATAAAACCGGCCATATCCTCAATTTCCCCGGCATCGACTGCTCCGACCTCCCAAAAACTCAGCAATTCAGCGGGTTTGCGCCTCCTGTCATTCTGTACGAAGCCTCCTTTGAAAGGGTTCCGGACGGCCGCTTTATTATGATCTGGACGGTGCAGCCCGACGGCCGCCACTGGATGGATGACGACGGCTTCGGCGACGAGGATCAGCCCGCCATCGCCCTGTATACCTTCATTGACGAAGCCGGCCGCTTCACTGCCCCCTTCCGGCTCTACCGCATCGGCTACCACTTCTTCACCGACCACCGCCCCAGCTGGTATTTGCCGTAAAACGCGGCGTTTTCCGCCGTTTTTCAAGACCTAAGTAAAAAAACAGCAAGCATCTTGCGATGCTTGCTGTTTTTTGGAGGTGACACCCGGATTTGAACCGGGGAATGAGGGTTTTGCAGACCCTTGCCTTACCACTTGGCTATGTCACCGAATGACAGAGAGAACCGAAGTTCTCTCTGTTTTTGGAGCGGGCGACGAGGCTCGAACTCGCTACCTCGACCTTGGCAAGGTCGCGCTCTACCAGATGAGCTACGCCCGCAAATGGTGCCTCCGGTCGGAGTTGAACCAACGACACGCGGATTTTCAGTCCGCTGCTCTACCAACTGAGCTACAGAGGCATATGGCGACCAAGATGGGGCTCGAACCCACGACCTCCAGCGTGACAGGCTGGCGTTCTAACCAACTGAACTACTTGGCCATATCTTTGGTGGGAACAACTGGACTCGAACCAGTGACCCCCTGCTTGTAAGGCAGGTGCTCTAACCAGCTGAGCTATGCTCCCGCTTTTCGCCGTTCCACTCGTAACGACAGGGTTTATTATACCGAAAAGCCGTCCTGTTGTCAACACCAAAAATCATATTTTGCCAATTATTTTTTGCTCTCCAAATCGTCTATGAGCTGCCGGAGCTGCGGCGCCGTGAACTCATACTCCGCATCGCAGAACTGGCAGGTCATATGGCAGGAGCCTTGCTCCTCGAGGATCTTTTTCAGCTCCTCCGGCCCCAGCGAGATCAGCGCGCGCTCCACCCGCTCGCGGCTGCAGTAGCACTTGTACTCCACCGGATCGGACTCCAGGATCTTCACCTCAAAGTCGGACAAAACCATCCGCAGCAGATGCTCCGGATCGGGATCTTTATCCAGAAGGGCGGACACATTGCCGGCGGCCAGCACGCCGCCTTCCACCTTGGTAATGGTGTCCTCGTCGGCGCCGGGCATCAGCTGGATGAGGTAGCCGCCGGCGGCGCGGACGCTCTGATCCCGCTCAATGAGCACTCCCAAGCCGCAGGCCGTGGGGATCTGCTCCGACTCCACGAAATAACCGGCAATGTCCTCGGCGATCTCGCCGCCCAGAAGATCCACGGTGCCCACATACGGCTCCTTCATGTTCAGGTCCTTGATGACGGTCATGGTGCCGCCCTCGGCGCCCACAGCCGTGCCCACGTCCAGCTTGCCGTCCGGCCGCAGAGGCAGATCCACCTGTGGGTTGGCCACATAGCCCCGCACATTGCCCGACGGGTCGGACACCGCCAGAATGGTGCCCAGAGGGCCGGTGCCCTTAATTTGCAGGGTCAGGCTGGCGCCCTGCCCCTTGAGGGCATTGCCCATCATGGCGCAGCCGGCCAGGGTGCGTCCCAAGGCCGCCGTGGCCACCGGCAGGGTCTTATGGATCTGTCGGGCGCGCTCGGTGAGGCCGCGGCTGCTGATGGCCGCCGCCTGCACCATGCCATCGGAGGTGATGGCTCTGACGATTCTATCACTCATAATTTGAAAATTCCTTTTTATAATATGATATAAGGGAAACGGATTGCCACACCAGTGTGCGCACTGGTTCGCAATGACATGATTTTTATGATGCGGTGTTAAGCGGCGGGGTGTGGTCACCCCGCCCTACGGAAAAATAATTATTCTCGGGTGCAGCAGAAATAGATGCGCTGCTCGCCCTCGGTGGGTCTGCGCAGGCGGCAGTCGCCATACACGCGGATATTTCCGAAGCCGGCCTCCCGCAGCCACTGCGTCAGCTCATCCGGCGCATAGTACCGCTGGCGGTGCAGCTCCGTGCTGCGCCGGTAGCGCCCGTCTTTTTCCCTGCGGAACAGATCCACCCAGTAGGAGCAGATCTTCCGGCTGAATTCCGTGCGCCAGACGCAGTAGGCGTCCTCCGTTTCGTCCAGAAACACCTGCCCGTCCAGACTCCGGAATTTTGCCAGCGTATTCACGTCGAAAATCAGCTGCCCGCCGGGGGCAATGAACAGATGCAGGCGCTGAAACGTGCGCTGCACATCGGCGGGGCCGGTGAGATAATTCAGGCTGTCCAGGCAGCAGATGGCGGCGTCCACGGTGCCGTAGAGATCCAGCTCGGGCATGGACTGGTGCAGAAAAATGGGCGCGACGCCCGCCACGCTGCCGCTTTTCATCATGGCGGCGGCCAGCATCTCCTCGGAGGCGTCCGCGCCGATCATCTCATAGCCTCGGGCGGTGAGCAGCCAGGTCATGGTGCCGGTGCCGCAGGCCAGATCCAGCACGGTGCGCACCGGAATGCGGCTGCGGGCAAAGAGCTTTTCCAGATAATCCGCCCGCTTCTCATAGCCCACGTCCCCCGTCAGGGCGTCGTAGGCTCCGGCCAGCCCCTCGTATGCGTTCATTCCTCGCCGCTCTCCTTCATCTTTTCCAGCACGCTCTCATAGCCGCCGGCGCCGCCCAGCAGGGAGCGGTTCACACGGCTGATGGTGGCGCTGGAGGCGCCGGTGCGCTCCAGAATATCATTGTAGATCATGCCGCTGTTGAGCAGCGTGGCCACCTCAAAGCGCTGCTCCATGGAGCGCATCTCCGAAATGGTGCATAGATCCTGGAAGAAGTTGTAGCACTCCTCCTCGGTCTCCAGCTTCAAAATGGCCTTATACAGCAGGTCGCTCTTTTGCTTGGTGGCAATTTTAGACTTTGCAGGACGAAGCATGGCGTCAGCCCTCCTTTATAGTTGCTTATATTTTACCATTTTAGTCCGCGAAAGTAAAGCGCCGCGGCAGGAATAATTCGTAACAAATTTGTAAACTTTGTAAAATTCCCCTTTACCTGTCGGGTCTTTTCCTGTAAAATAATGCAGATGAAAACCGGCATAGAAATCGAGGCAGCACTATGAGTTTCTTCCAAAAACTGGGCAACGCATTTTCCCGCTTCATGTACGGGCGCAACGGCTCCGACCAGCTGGGCTGGGCGTCCATCGTTCTTCTGTTGGTGCTCAACACCGTAAATCTTTTCATGCGCAGCGGCAGCGAAACGGTGCACACCATTCTCTCTACCGCGTCTCTCCTGCTGATGGTGTGGATCCTGTTCCGCATGTTTTCCCGCAATCTGCCCAAGCGGCGCAAGGAAAACGCTTGGTTTCTAACGAAGATCTATAACCCACTCCGCAGCGGCTCCAGAAACCGCCGGATGCGCAGCATGGACAAGGAACACAAATATTTCACCTGCCCCAACTGCCGCACCGTGTGCCGCGTGCCCCGCGGCAAGGGCAAGATCATCATCACCTGCCCCAAGTGCGGCGGCTCCATTCACGGCAAAAGCTGAAGGCGGCATTTTTCGGCTCCCATCTTTTGGTGGGAGCCGTTTTTTGTTTTTTGCTTGCAAACAGGTGTTCTATCGGGTACAATAAGAGAAAAGGCAGCGGAAGGAGGCGGCGCAGGATGCCGGAAAAATCTTATATCGCCATTGACCTGAAATCTTTTTATGCATCGGCGGAGTGCGTGTCCCGCGGGCTGGATCCGCTGCACACCAATCTGGTGGTGGCCGACCCCAGCCGCACGGAGAAGACCATCTGTCTGGCGGTCTCCCCGTCTCTGAAGGCCTACGGCATCTCCGGCCGCGCCAGGCTCTTCGAGGTGGTGCAGAGGGTGGCCGCCGTGAACGAGCGGCGGCAGCGTGCCTACCCGCAACACAAGCTGTATGTGCGGGAGTACGACGACCGGCTCATCCGGTCAGACCCCTCCCTGGCGCTGGACTACATCGTGGCGCCGCCCCGCATGGCCTATTATATGGATATTTCCACAAAAATTTATGAAATTTACCTGCAATATGTGGCGCCGGAGGACATCCACGTTTACTCCATCGACGAGGTGTTCATCGACGCCACCCGCTACCTGCCCCTGTACGGCCTCACCCCCCGCGCCTTTGCCCAAAAGCTCATGGCGGCGGTGCTGCAGGAAACGGGCATCACCGCCACGGCAGGCATCGGGCCGAACCTGTTTCTGTGCAAAGTGGCCATGGACGTGGGCGCCAAGCACATCGAGCCGGACAGAAACGGCGCCCGCATCGCGGAGCTTACCCAGCGCAGCTTTCGGGAGCAGCTGTGGCAGCACCGCCCCCTGACGGACTTCTGGCGGGTGGGCAAGGGCTATGCCAAAAAGCTGGAAGCCAACGGAATGTTCACGCTGGGGGATGTGGCTCGCCGGTCGCTGACGGACGAAGACTCCCTGTATCGGCTCTTCGGCGTGAACGCCGAGCTGCTCATCGACCACGCATGGGGCTGGGAGCCGGTGACGCTGGCGGACATCAAAGCCTACCGGCCGGAAAAATGCTCCATGGGCGCCGGTCAGGTGCTCTCCTGCGCCTATCCGGCACAGAAGGCGCGCATTGTGGTGCGGGAGATGGCGGACGCGCTGGCGCTGGAGCTGGTGGATAAGCGTCTGGTAGCGGAGCAGCTGGTGCTCACCGTGGGCTACGACCGCGCGGGCAGCACCGCGGAATACGCCGGCCCCCGCGCCACCGATCCCTACGGCCGCACCATCCCCAAGCCCGCCCACGGTACGGAGCATCTCCCCTGCCCCACCGCCTCGTCCAAGTATATCATCGACGCCGCCATGGCGCTGTTTGACCGGATTGTGGACGCGCGCCTCCCCGTGCGGCGCATGAGTCTGGTGGCGGATCGGGTGACGGCGGAAGAGCTTGCGCCCCGCCGGACGCAGCCGGAGCAGCTGGATCTGTTCACCGACTACGCGGCCTGCGAGGAGCAGGCGGCCAATCTGGAAAAGGAAAAGCACCTGCAGAAGGCGGTGCTGGACATCAAGAAAAAGTACGGCAAAAATGCCATTTTGAAGGGCATGAATTATGAGGACGGCGCCACTGCCGCCCAGCGCAACCGCCAGATCGGCGGCCACAAAGCATGAGAAGGGAGAAAATCATGGGCGCATACGACGACATTCTGCATCTGCCCCACCACCGCTCCGAAAAGCACCCGCCCATGGCCATGCGGGAGCGGGCAGCGCAGTTCTCCTCCTTCCGCGCCCTCACCGGCTACGAGGACGCCATTGACGAAACCGCCCGCCTGACGGACAGGCGCGCAGAGCGCAGCGAGGAGGAGCGGCGGCGGCTGGACGACATACTGCAGCGGCTGGAGAGCCGTCTGCGGGAGGAGCCGACCGTCACCGTCACCTATTTCCGCCCCGATCCCCGCAAGGAGGGCGGCGCGTATTTGCAGCATACCGGCGCTCTCCACGCCATTGATCGGGCAAACCGCCGCCTTGTGTTTCGGGACAAGTGGGCGGTGGAGATGGAGGACGTATACGACGTGACCGAACAGAAAAATCACCTGCCCTAAGCAGGTGATTTTTTATATGATATTTATTACACGCTCAGCTGATCGTCCAGCTCCAGGCCGGGGTTGTGCTTGGTGAGGAAGCCCAGCGACCAGGCTCCGCAGTAGGCGATGAAGTAGCGGTCTTTGAAGTCCTGCAGAACGCGGGAATCGGTGCAGAGGGTCATGTCCTGATAGTCGCCGTCGTAGCTCTTGATGCGGATAAGGTGACTGTAGGGCAGTCCTTCCATCCGCAGCTCCACGCCGTACTCGCTGCGCATGCGATACTCGAACACGTCGAATTGCAGGGAGCCGACCACGCCCACCACGATGTCCTCGTAGCCGCTGCCGGGGAACTTGAAGATCTGGATAGCGCCCTCCTGGGCGATCTGCTGCACGCCCTTGATGAACTGCTTGCGCTTCATGGTGTCCTTGGGGGACACGGAGCGGAACAGCTCCGGCTCGAAGGAGGGAATGCCGGAATAGCGGAACTTTTTGCCCGGCACGGTGATGGTGTCGCCGATGGAGAAAATGCCGGGGTCGAACACGCCGATGATGTCTCCGGCATAGGCCTCGTCCACAATCTCCCGCTCCGCGGCCATCATGGCCTGGGGCTGGGACAGACGCATTTTTTTGCCCGTCTGTACATGGTAATACTCCGCGTCCCGCTCAAATTTACCCGAGCAGATGCGCATGAAGGCCAGGCGATCTCTATGCGCCTTGTTCATGTTGGCCTGGATCTTGAACACGAAGGCGGAAAAATCCGGAGAAAAAGCGTCCACAAGCCCCTCATCGCTCTGCCGGGACAACGGAGGCGTAGTCATGCGCAAAAAGGACTCCAGAAACGGCTCCACGCCGAAGTTCGTGAGAGCTGAGCCGAAGAACACGGGAGAGAGCCTGCCGCACTGCACGGCCTCCAGATCGAACTCCGCGCCGGCGCCCAGCAGCTCCACGTCGTCCCGCAGGGTCTGGGTGAGTCTGTCGCCGATCAGCTCCGGCAGGGCGGGGTCGTCCAGCTCCACCTCGGTGACGGCGGCCTTGCGGGCGTGGCCGGCATCGGTGAAGTGCAGAATGCGCTTTTTCTCCCTGTCATATACGCCCTGAAACTCATTGCCGCAGCCGATGGGCCAGTTCACGGGATAAGTGGCGATGCCCAGCTCCCGCTCCACTTCTTCGCACAGCTCCAGAGGGTCGCGGGTCTCACGATCCATCTTGTTGACGAAGGTGAAAATGGGGATGTGTCGCAGGGCACACACCTTGAAGAGCTTGCGGGTCTGAGGCTCCACACCCTTGGCGCCGTCGATGACCATGACGGCGCTGTCGGCGGCCATGAGGGTGCGGTAGGTATCCTCGGAAAAGTCCTGATGGCCGGGAGTGTCCAGAATGTTGATGCAGAAGCCGTCATGGCGGAACTGCATCACCGACGAGGTGACGGAAATGCCGCGCTGCTTCTCGATCTCCATCCAGTCGGAGGTGGCGGCGCGGGCGCGCTTGCCCTTCACCTCGCCCGCCTGCGCGATAGCACCGCCGTAGAGCAGGAACTTCTCCGTCAATGTAGTTTTACCGGCGTCCGGATGGGAAATGATGGCAAATGTCCGACGTCGGGATATTTCTTCCTGTAATGAAGCCATAGGTTCCTCCTAAGTAACACACGATCTTCCGCCCCGATGCTCCGCCGGCGCAGAATCCATATTATTATATACAAAAAATGGAGAAAAGTCTATAAATACCGCAAAATTTTTCCGCCGAACGCAGAAAAACGCCCGAAGTGCTGCTTGCGCTTCGGGCTGTCGGGTCATTTTATCCAATCTCTATACTCGGAAAACCCGTAGAGCAGGTTTTCCCGGCTGTGGCAGTCGGAGGAAAGAATACGTTTTACACCCCGGCGGCGCAGCTCCTCCATGATCTCGCGGGCGGGGTACGGCTCCGAGCGGTAGCCCCGAGCCATGGCGCCGGTGTTGATCTCAAACGTAACGTCCGCCTGCGCCAGCGCATCCAGCGCCTGCCGAACCGCCCGAATATAGCGGGGGTGGCGGGTGGAGAGCAGGGTGTCCCCCTCGTTGAACTTGGTCACCAGGTCAAAATGCCCCACGATCCGGCAGCCGGTGCGCTCCCGAACCTGCGCCACCGTGCGGTAATAGTCCTCCGCAAAGGCGTACCAGTCGCCGCCGTAACAGGCGCGCACAGCCTGCTCCTGCTGCTGCCGCGAGGCGTCCACCGGCAGGTAGGCGCCGTTTTTATACAGGTAATGGACGCTGCCGATGACGTAATCATACCCCTCGGTGGAGCTGGGAGAATAAAAATCCTGCTCAATACCCATATAAATGCAAATGCGGCTGGCGTATTTTTGCTGCAGGCGGCGGATCTCCGCCTTATATTCCGCCGTCTGCGCCACGGACATGCAGTATCCCTCGTCATAAGGGGCGTAGGAGTGGCCGCTGAAGCCAAGGGCAGGGCAGCCCAGCTCCAGCGCCTGCAGCACCAGCTCCTCCGGCGTGTCCTTGCCGTCGCAGAGGCAGGTATGGGTATGAAAATTGGAAAACCTATTACTCATGGTTATATATTTTCTTGTCTATGGCGTAAATTTTCCCGCTGAAGGTGCCCACGGGGGTGTTTTCCATGGCCTCGGTGTAGATCTCCATGCGGCTGTCGATGAGATCCAGATAGCTCAAAAGCTCCGCCTCGATGCACATGGGACGCACCGCCGCGCCGAACTCCGGCTCGCCGTGGTGGGAGAGGATCATGTGCTGCAGCAGCACGGATTTTTCCTCCGGTATGCCCAGCTCCTGCGCCGCGCGACCCGCCGCCTCGGCGCCCAGCACCAAATGCCCCAACAGCTGCCCCTTCAGGGAGTACTCCGCCACCAGACCCAGCGGGGACGTGACGAACTCCTCGCACTTGCAGAGATCATGGAGCAGCGTGCCCGCCAGCAGAAGGCTGCGGTCTACTGCCGGATAGAGGCCGGCATAGAAATCGGCGGCTTTCAGCATGTAAGCCGTGTGCATCAGCAGGCCGCCCACAAAGCCGTGGTGCATACTCTTGGCCGCCGGAATGAGGCGGAACTGCTTGCCGTACGCCGCCAGCAGCTTCTGGCACACGGCGCGGTAGTCCTTATCCTCCATGGACGCCACCAGCTCCAGCAGCCACGCCCATGTTTCATCCATCTCGATGGGCGCCGTGGCCACCAGGTCGCTGACCTTGAAGTCGTCGTTCTCCGTCGCCAGACGAAGGCGGTACACCGTCACCTGGGGCGCGCCCCGATATTCGGACGCCAGTCCGGAAATCCACGCTACCTTGCCCACGTCCGCCGGCCCGATGGGCCCCGTGTAATCCCACACCTGCGCCGTGACGGCGCCGCTGCGGTCGGCCAGATTCAGCGTGAGAAAGGGCTTTCCCGCCGATGTGGTGCGCTGGGCAATGTTCTGCAAAATATAGTATCCCTCAAAGCGGTCGCCGGTTTTCATGTCATGGATCAGCATATTTCTCTCTCCTTTTTACATCCACATGGCAAAGGGTCGCAGCACGGCACCCAAGATCTTTACATACCATTTGCGCTTTTTCCAGCTCTCCATCGTCACCTGTCGGCTCTTTTCCATCGTCCGGTTCATGTCCTCCTGCACCGCCGTCACGGCGCTGCCGGAAAACAGGGCACCGCACTCAAAATGGAGCTGAAAGCTGCGGTAGTCCATGTTCACAGACCCCACGAAGCCCACCTCGCCGTCCGCCACCACGGACTTGGCGTGGAGCAGACCGGGGGTGTAGGTGTAGATCTTCACATCGTGCTCCAGCAGCTCGCCGAAATAGGACTGCGCCACCATGTAGGCAAATTTGTGATCCGGTATCCCCGGCAGCATAAGACGCACGTCCACGCCGCTGTCGGCGGCTATGCTCAGCGTGTGGATCATAGGCTCGTCGATAGCCAGATAGGGCGTGGTGATCCAGACATATCGGTTGGCGCTGCCGATGAGCTGCTGGTAGGTGTCCTCCACGGTGTTGACGGGGTTATTGTCCGGCCCGTCCACCAGCGGCTGGCAAAGGTCGCTGCCGCTGCTGCCGCCGCAGGGGCGGTAGGCATCCCACGGGTCACGCAGCTCGCCGCCCATGCGCAGCCACAGGTACATGAACTGGCGGGTGAAGCCCCAGGCGCCCTCCCCCTCCAGACGCAGGCCGCAGTCCTTCCAGTAGCCGAAGCGCACGATGAGATTGGCGTATTCGTCCGCCAGATTGGCGCCGCCGGTGTAGGCAACGTCGCCGTCGATAACGGCGATTTTTCTATGGTCGCGGTAGTTGAAATAGAGCCGGTTCACATAGTGATGCACGGGGTTGAACATCTGCACCCATATCCCCTTTTGCCGCAGCGCCTGTATCTCCTCCGGCGGCATGGTCATCATGCTGCCGAAGTCGTCGAGGATGAGGTTGACCTCCACCCCGTCGGCGGCGCGCTCCGCCAGAACCTTGCAGATGCGATCCCATATCTGCCCTTTTGAAGCGATGTAATACTCCAGAAAGATGAATTTCTGCGCCTTTTCCAGTCGGGCGAGCAGATCCTCCAGATACTCCTCGCCGGTGGGGAAATAGGTCATTTCCGTGTTTGCAAACAGGGGCAGATCCTGCCGCCGCAGATACTCCGTCAGCTTCGCCCAGCGAGGCCAGCGGCGGGCAAGCTCTGCCTGCGCCCGGTCGCTGCTCTCCTGCACCTCCGGCAGCTCCGGCGGCATACGCATGGTCTTGAGCGCCAGCTTCTTTTTCACCTGATTGCCGTTCCAGAGAAAGTACAAAATCAGCCCCACCACCGGCACCAGCATAATGAGAATGATCCAGCCGGGCTTATAGCTGCTGCTGCCGGGGCGAATGTATATCCGCGCCACGCAGAAGACTGCCACGATCTCCAGCACAGCGTAGGCAATGTACGCCTTCTGCCGGAGCACCTGGGTCAGCGCCACCACGATGGCGATCTGCAAAAGCAGCAAAAGCGCCACCAGCACAAGGCGCAGCGCAGCGGATATTCTTCTCTCTGTTTTTCGCTGAACTTGCTTCATAAGGGGATGATTCCTTTCTTTCTAAAAGGCCGGCAGGACTGCGCTTGTCGGACAGTCCTGCCATAAGGCTTCGTTCAATGCTTGGAGCGCAGCAGATCCTGCTGGATCTGCCACAGCTTCTGGGAAAAGTCCACATAGTACTTGTGGGGATAGTCGAACCGCTTTACCTCGTCCCAGAGGGTATCCACCTCCCGCCGGCAGTACTCCCGTATCTGCTCCAGCGTGGGGCGGCTGTACACGCACTTGCCGCCGAGGAACACGGGCACCTGCAGCTCGCGGGCGGAGAAGTTATACACGGTCTTAGTCTTCCAGGTGGCGTTGGGGTCGAACAGCTCCAGATCCTTCCCATCGTCCACCTGCTCGTCATACACGGTCATATAGTCGGCGATGGCCTTGCCGGTGTCCCGTCCATAGAAGCGGTACACCTTTTTGAAGTGGGGCACCGTGATCTTTTCCACATTCTCGCTGACCTTGATCTTGGGGATGACGTTCCCCGCCTCGTCCTCCACGGCGGTCAGCTTATACACGCCGCCGAACACAGGCTCGCTCTTGGCGGTGATCATCCGCTCGCCCACGCCGAACAGGTCGATCTGTGCCCCCTGCAGCAGCAGATCCTGAATGAGGTATTCATCCAGCGAGTTGGAAACGGAGATCTTGCAGTCCGTCCAGCCGGCGTCATCCAGCATTTTCCGCGCCTGACGGCTGAGATAGGCCATGTCGCCGGAATCCAGACGGATGCCGCACTTGGTGATGCCCAGAGGCTTCAGCACCTCGTTGAAAGCGCGAATGGCGTTGGGCACGCCGGATTTTAGGGTGTCATAGGTGTCCACCAGGAGGGTGGCGTTGGTGGGATAGATCTCGCAGTAGGCCTTGAAGGCGTCGTACTCCGTGTCGAACATCTGCACCCATGCGTGGGCCATGGTGCCGCCGGCGGGCACGCCGTACAGCTCGTCCGAAATGGTGCAGGCCGTGCCGTGGCAGCCGCCGATGTAGGCCGCCCGCGCGCCCACGATGGCCGCATCCGCCCCCTGCGCCCGACGGGAGCCGAACTCCAGCACCGTGCGGCCTCTGGCCGCCCGCACGATGCGGTTGGCCTTGGTGGCAATGAGGCTCTGATGGTTGATGGTGAGCAGGGTGAAGGTCTCAATGAGCTGCGCCTCGATGGCGGGGGCGCGCACCGTCACAAGCGGCTCGCGGGGGAACACCGGCGTTCCCTCGGGGATAGCGTAGATGTCGCCGGTGAAGCGGAAATTCTCCAGATAGGCCAAAAACTCCTCGTCAAAGAGCTTGCGCCCGCGCAGATAGTCGATGTCCTCCTTGGTGAAGTGGAGGTTTTCGATATACTCGATGAGCTGCTCCAGACCTGCCGCGATGGCAAAGCCGCCGTTATCCGGCACCCTGCGGAAAAATACGTCGAAATAGGTGATGCGGTCTTTGTAGCCGGTTTTGAAATACCCGTTGCCCATGGTCAGCTCATAAAAATCGCAGAGCATGGTCATGTTCAGCTTTTCCTGTGTTTTCATCCTCATACCTCAAAGCTCATTATGTAATGGGGGTATACTTTTTTTATTATAGCCCTTTTTTTCTTTTTTGGCAACAAGAAAAGAGCACATATCCGGCGAAAGCCGGCTATGTGCTCTTTTGCGTCAGTATTTTACTTTGGCCAGACAGATGCGGATCCACTCGTGGTCATAGAACGTGAGGGTGTCCTCCGGCAGGCCGCCGAAGGTCTCGGCCTTGTCGAGAATGTCCGCATTGGGGTAGGCGATGGGGTCGGTGGCCATGTCCTCGTCCATCTCCTCCATAGCTGTGGCGGAGGGGCAGGAATAGCCTGTTTCCTCGCAGTTGCGCAGAACGATGTCGTCCCGACACATGAAGTTGATGAAGGTCAGCGCGTCCTCATAGTTCTTCGAGCAGGTGGGGATGCACATGGCGTCCACGAACAGGTTGCTGCCCTCCTCCGGCTGCACGAAGGCCAGATCCGGATTCTCCTCCACCATGGTCAGATAGTCGCCGGCGTAGTAAGTGCCCATGGCGGCCTCGTTGTTGATCATCTTGTCGAAGATCTGATCCATAACATAGGCCTGCACGATGCCGGCCTCCTTCTGCTTTATCAGCAGGTCGGTGGCCTCGGCGATCTGGTCTTTATCCGTGGTGTTGAAGGAGTAGCCCAGCGCCTTCAGGGCAAGGCCGATGCAGTCGCGGGGATTGTCAAAGATCAGCAGCTGCCCCTTGAGGTCGGTGGTGAACAGATCCATCCAGCTGGTGGGCGGCTCGTCCACCATGGTGGTGTTATAGATGATGCCGGTGGTGCCCCACATATAGGGCAGGCTGTACTTCTGATCCGGATCGTAGGCGGGGCTGAGATAACGCTCGTCGATGTTTTCGGCGTTGGGGATCTTGCTGTAATCCAGCTCCATCAGCAGCCCCTCCTCCCCCATCCGAGCCACCATGTAGTCCGAGGGGATAATAACGTCGTAGCTGTTGCCGCCGCCCTTGATGGCAGAGTAGAGCATCTCGTTGGAGGCAAAGGTGTTGTAGTTGACGTGGATGCCCGTTTCGGCCTCGAAATCGTCGAAAATGGACTCGTCGATATACTCGCCCCAGTTATACACGTTGATGCTGCGCTCCGTCTGCCCGCTCTGGCAGCCCGCCAGAGGCAGCGCCAGCAGCAGGGACAGGAGCAAAATGGCGATCTTTTTCATCACAGGCCCCCTCCCTTCGTGCCGTCGCGCTGCAGCGCCCTGTTCCGCTTTTCCGCCTGCTTGCTCTGGTGCATCTCTCGGAAATTCACAATGAGCAGCAGAGTCAGCACCGTGACGAACAAGATCGTGGACAGGGCGTTGACCTCGGGGCTGATGCGCTTGCGGGTCATGGCGTAGATCTGCATGGCCAGCGTGGCCACCTCGGAGCCGGCGGTGAAGTAGGAAATGACGAAATCGTCAATGGAAAGGGTGAAGGCGATGAGCAGGCCGTTGAGGATGCCGGGGCGCAGCTCGGGCATGAGTACCTTCCAGAACGCCTGCCACGGCGTGGCGCCCAGATCCATGGCCGCCTCCCCCAGATTGGGGTTGAGCTGGCGCAGCTTGGGCAGCACCGCCAGAACCACATAGGGAATATTGAAGGTGATATGCGCCACCAGCAGCGTGCCGAAGCCCAGAGAGAACCCCAGCAGGTTCCCCGTGAACACGAACAGCAGCATCAGGCTCACGCCGGTGATGATGTCGGCGTTGGTCATGGGGATGTTGTTGATGGTCATGAGCAGGTGGCGGGGCTTGCGCTTCATGGAGTGGAAGCCGATGGCCGCCGCCGTGCCCAGTACCGTTGCGATAACGGCCGCCAGCACGGACACCGTGATGGTGGTGCTGAAGGCGGAGAGGATCTCCTCGTCGTGAAACAGCTCCTCATACCAGTGCAGGGAGAAGCCAGACCACACCGTGCGGCTCTTGGAATCGTTAAAGGAGAAGACGATCAGCACGGCGATGGGCAGGTACAGAAACAGGAACACCAGAATGTTGAGCACCTTGGCAATGACAGGGTTTTTATTCTGCATCACATCATCACCGCCCCTTCTTCTCCGTCGCCGAAGCGGTTCATGATCAGCATGGCGATGATCACCAGCAGCAGCATCATAAGGGAGATGGCGCTGCCCAGATGGGGGTTATACGCCGAGCCGAGGAACTGCATTTCGATGAGGTCGCCCAGCAGGAAGCTCATGCCGCCGCCCAAGAGCTTGGAAATGGCAAAGGTGGAGATGGACGGGATGAACACCATCATCACACCGCTGATGACGCCGGGGACGGACAGGGGAAAGATCACCCGCCGGAAAACCTGCACCTTGCCGGCGCCCAGATCCTGCGCCGCCTCGATATAGCGCCGATCCAGCTTCTCTATAACGGAGAAGATGGGCAGGATCATGAAGGGCAGGAAGTTATACACCATGCCCAAGATCACCGCCGCGTCAGTATTGATGATATGCAGGGGCGGAAGCCCCACCAGCTCCAGCAGCTGATTGAGAAAGCCGTGGTTTTCCAGAATGGACATCCACGCGTAGGTGCGCAGGAGGAAGTTCATCCACATGGGCAGCATAATGAACAGCATGGCCACCTTCCGCACCGCCGGCCCCGTCTGCGCCAGAAAATAGGCGAAGGGATAGGCAATGAGCAGGCAGATGCCCGTGGCCACCGCCGCCAGATACAGGGAGTTGCCGCACACCTGCAAAAACACGTCGATATTCGTGAAGTTCTCCGTGGTGAACTTGCCGTCGTAATTGGTGAAGGCGTACACCACGATGAGCAGCAGCGGCACCACTACAAACACGGCCATCCAGACGATATACGGAATGGCAGGAGTCTTAGTCTTCATCGTCAGCGTCCTCCTCATCCTCCTCGGCAAAGTCGGGATCGTTGATCTCGTCATACTCCGCCGAATAGGAACTGTAGTCGCCGAACAGGCCCGAATACTCGCTCTTCTTCATAATGTGGATGTCGTCGGGGTTGAGGATGATGCCGATGACCTCGCCCACCTCGTGGTAGTCCGTGGTCTGAATGAGCCACTTGTAGCCCTTGAAGTCCACGATGGTGTCGTAGTGGACGCCCTTGAAGGTGACGGAGGTCACCGTACCCACCAGGCGGCCCTTGTCGGCGGGGACGATCTCAATGTCCTCCGGCCGGATGACCACGTCCACCGGCTCCATGGGGGCAAAGCCCTTGTCCAGGCACCTGAACTTGCGGTTGAAAAACTCCACCACATAGTCCTCGTGCATAATGCCGTCGAGGATGTTGCTCTCGCCGATGAAGTCCGCCACAAAGGCGTTTTTCGGCTCGTTATAAATGTCCTCGGGGGTGCCGATCTGCTGGATGCGGCCCTTGTCCATCACCACCACGGTGTCGGACATGGTCAGCGCCTCCTCCTGATCGTGGGTAACATATATAAAGGTAATGCCCATCTGCTGCTGGATACGCTTCAGCTCGTTCTGCATATCCTTGCGCAGACGCAGATCCAGTGCGCCCAGAGGCTCGTCCAGCAGCAGCACCTTAGGCCGGTTCACCAAGGCTCTGGCGATGGCCACCCGCTGCTGCTGGCCGCCGGAAAGCTGATCCACGCGCCGCTTTTCAAAGCCCTTCAGGCTCACGACGCCCAGCATTTCCGTGACACGCTCACGGATCTCCGCTTCCGGCACCTTGGCAATGCGCAGGCCGAAAGCAATGTTTTCGAACACGTCCAGATGCGGGAACAGCGCATACTTCTGGAACACCGTGTTGATCTGCCGCTTGTGAGGCGGGACATCATTGATCCTGACGCCGTCAAAGATCACGTCGCCGCTGGTGGGGGTGGTGAACCCGCCGATAATGCGCAGCGTGGTGGTCTTGCCGCAGCCGCTGGGGCCTAAAAGCGTCAGAAACTCCGAATCATTAAAATACAAATTGATGTTATCGAGAACCTGCTCGTCGTCAAACGCCATGCAGATATTCTGCAGGCGAATCAACTCTTTGGACATTTATCCTCCTCCGTTCACAAAAAAAGATGCGTCTCCTCCCTCCGAAGGGCGGCTGTCTGTTCCATTTCCCCGCCTTTCGTCAGAATTTGACAGATACAATATAGTAAGAATATCCCGAAATGTCAATAAGTTTTTCACTTAATTTTATTATGTGTTTTTTCCGCCCGAAACGCCCCCGCAAAAATGCGCCGGCAGCAAACGCCGCAAAGGCTTTTTTGCAGGAAAAGAGCCGCCCCGAAAGGGCGGCTCTCAAGACTGCCAATAAAGTGGTAAGATCGCGAAATCGGTAAGGAAGGGTGTGTGAGGGAAACCCAAGAGGGGTGTCCCTCACCATTAAAATCATTAGTTTTTGAAACTTTAAAAAATTTCAAAAACTTAGGCAGCGTGTCGAAAAGTCTTTTTCGACACGCTGAAGAGCCGCCCCGAAAGGGCGGCTCTCCTGCATTGATTTTTCTGCCGTCAAGGCGTCCGAAAGCCGGTCAGCTCTCGATCTCCGCCGCGGAATCCAGAATGTCCTGCGGCACCTTGATCTCGCCCACGCCGTTGTACTTCGTCACTTCCATGGACACAACGAACTTGTCGGCGCTCACATCGGCACTCTCGCCGGCATTCTCCGCGGCCAGCTCCATCATGCTCACAAGGAAGTTGGTCATGTCGATGACATACTTCACCGGCAGGCCGGTCTCGTTATCCAGCCACATGGTGACGGAAATATCGCCGACCTTCTTCAGCACGTCGTCGATGTTGGCGTCCACCATGGAGTCGAGCTGCTCCATGCTGCCGCTCTTCTCCAGCGTATCCTTCAGCATATCCTTTGCGATCACGCCCTCATAGCGGGTGGCGGGCGCGCCCTGCACGGTCTCCGTGCCCATGGCCTTGAAATTGGCGCCGTTCTTCAGATACAGGTCAAAAGAGTCCTTGGCGTTGTACTGCTCCATGGAAACGCCCGTGCTGCCGTCGCCGCCGGTGGTCTTCGTCCACGTCTTCGAGCCGCCGCCGAACAAATCCATGCCCGTGTAGGTCACTGTCTGGGAGCCTTCCTGCACCATGTACAGCTCAATGCCGGTGAGGCTCATGCCCAGCATGTTCATATTCATGGTCATCTTGGCGGCCACGGGATCCATGGTCATGTCGGCGGTACCGTCCACGGTCATCTCCACCGTTTCGCCATCTGCCTTCATGGACATCTCCATGGAGTAGATGTAGCTCATGCTGCTGACCTTCTGCATGCTCTCCCGCGCGCTCAGCATAGCGGAGGCCGCATCGCCGTCGCCGCCGTCTTTTCCGCCGCAGGCCGTCAGACCCAGCGCCAGCACAAGAGCCAGCACGGCAGCGGCGCCTCTTTTCCAAAGGTTCTTCAATTTCATAGTGTTCTCCTTTCCTTATTCCGGATGCTTTTTTCTGCATCGGTCGCGCCTCGGTCGGCGGAAAGCGGAGTTCCTCCGGCTGTTGGCTCCTATACACTTATTTTACTATATACGGCGCGGATTGTCAACGCAGCCCGCGGGCAAACCGCCCTATCCGAAGTATTTCTCCCGAAACGGCACCTGCTCCACTTGAAACGTCCGCCCCCGCAGATAATTCAGCAGCCCCGCGTCCGTGGGCAGGTCAAAGGTGAGCCTATAGGAGTAAAGCGCCTGCCTCGTTTCGCCATAGCGGCGGTTCACCTCGCCGTTTCCGTACTTCCCGTCCCCCAGCAGCGGGCAGCCCAGGTCGGCCATGGTGGCGCGGATCTGGTGGGTGCGGCCGGTGAGCAGCTCCACCTCCAGCAGCGAAAGCTCCCCCCGCCGCTCCAGCGTCTTATAGCGGGTCACGGCGGTCTTGGCGCCGGCCACGGGCTTGTGGAACACCGTCACCTGCTTTTTCTTCTCGTCCTTGCGCAGGAAGTTTTGCACCTCTCCCTGGGGCGGCTTGGGCGCGCCCACGGCGATGCAGAGGTAGCGCTTGGTCAGCTCATGGTCGCGGATCTTGTCGTTGATGATGCGCAGGGTCTCGGCATTCTTGGCGGCAATGACGATGCCGCCGGTGTTGCGGTCGATGCGGTTGCACAGGGCGGGGGTGAAGGCGTTCTCCCAGCGGGGGTTCCACTCCCGCTTCTGGTAGAGATACGCCTGAATGTGGTTTATAAGGGTGTTCACCTTCTCCGTTTCGTCGGCGTGGACCACAAGCCCCGGGCGCTTATTCAGCAGCATGAGATTTTCATCCTCATACACGATGTCAAGACTGGGCTTAAAGAGGGTGAGGAACATATTTTCCTCCCTCGGCTTGTCAAAAAACTCGTCGTTTATATAGAACTGCAAAACGTCCCCCTGCGCAAGACGCTGATCCCGCACAGCCCGCTGGCCGTTCACCTTGATGCGCTTGAGGCGGATGTATTTTTGCAGCAGCGCCGGAGGCAGCAGGGGCAGGGACTTGCCCACGAACCGATCCAGCCGCTGGCCGGCGTCGTTCTTTCCCACGGTAAGCTCCTTCATTTTCCTCCCCCTTTTCGGCCGTATACAGCTATTGTAGCTGATTTTAGAAAAAAGTCAATTTTTTAGCAGAAAATGTTTGACAATCCGTTTTTCTTCCTCTATAATACAATTCGTGTCATTGTGAGGTGTGCCATGCGTTTGAACGTAAACAGAGTTTTGCATACTCCGGATGCCAGCGAGGATTTCCACTTTGAAATGGATCTTCACGACTTGGAATTCGGCGGAGAAAAGCCTGTTTCGCAGCCGGTTGTTGTGGACGGCCGGATCCGGAACAAGGCCGGTATGCTGCTTTTGGAGCTTCAGGCGTCCACAACGCTCCGCTGCCGGTGCAGCCGGTGCTTGGATCCCTTTGACCTGCCCAAGACCACAGACTATTCCTGTGTTTTGGCGGAGGAAAAGCAATTCGAGGACAGCGACGACATCGTTCTTCTGGATCACGACGAAGTGGATCCGGAGGATCTTGCCAGAACGGCGTTTATCCTTGACATGGACACAGTATTTTTATGCTCTCCCGACTGCAAGGGTCTGTGCTCCGGCTGCGGTGCAAACCTCAACCGCGAAAGCTGCCGCTGCAAAAAGCAGGTGGATCCCCGCCTGGTGGCGCTGGCCAAGCTCCTGCCGCAGGAAGACGCATAAGCTCTTTTATAAATTCACTGCTCAGGCAGTATAAGACCAAGGAGGTGTCAACATGGCAGTACCTAAGGGAAAAGTATCCAAGCAAAGACGCAATAAGAGACGCAGCTCCGTGTGGAAGCTGGCGGCTCCCGGTCTGGTGGCATGCCCCAAGTGCGGTGCGCTGCATCTGCCTCACAGAATGTGCCCG
>ENA-OUQC01000375-OUQC01000375.1-human-gut-metagenome-genome-assembly--contig:-NODE-375-length-34948-cov-17.289370_pt1 | contig 34948 bp, 37 predicted proteins | sample MGYA00237942_ERZ548815 | MGnify/ENA primary metagenome ERZ548815 (study PRJEB26490, sample SAMN05194722) | human gut metagenome | biome: terrestrial biome; feature: human-associated habitat; material...
AAACTGTTCGGTGGAAATATCGGAGTGCTATTAGAAAATCGCCAAACTCTTTGATGAAGATTTTTGGGGTACGCAATGACGAAGTCAGGAAAAAGAGAGATATGATAAAGAGACAGACCGAAGAAGCCGCCCGGAGGGCGTTGAGGGCACTGCGTCAGATTATCGAAGGCACCATAGACGATGTCGGCGAGGTTCTTGACTGCTACGAGGCGGCGCATGACGACTACGAGTTGACATACTCGAAGGAATACGCCGCGCTTGTCGCCGGGTTCTACGGACTAACGACGACACTATGCAATATCGACAAACAGATAGACGGCGGCAAAGACGCCGACAAACATAAAAAACACGAAAGGAGAAAAAGCGATGGATGCTAACGCAAAAAGTCTAATGATTCTGTCTTCCATAGCAGAATGCAGGAAGGCAATTGACTTTCTAACAGAGGTCGGAGAGATTGGAGCAACGACAATAATGCTGAATGGCGCGAAGCGCCCATGCCCAGGACAGCCTGCCAGCGGCAAGCCCATGTTTCGGGGGCATCAATTAGTTCTCCGGGACGATAAAACTTTGGTTTGCCGGCTGTGTGGCCGCAAATACCGCACAAGTCATCGAGAATTGACAAAGGTAGAGCGGTATGCACACGAAAGGCTTCTTCCGTCATGTCCGTTTTAGCGACAATCTGTGCTCTTAAAATCAGGTTCATAAGCAGATAAAATTAGGAATACGGCAACAAAGATAACGAATAACGAACAAAAAAACATAAACGATGAGAAAGTACATATCAGTGAGCAAAGACGCGGTATCGCGTCTTATGGAAGCGTTCAAGGTGACAGACAGATGTGTCAAGAACGCCTTGGCGTACCGGAGCGACAGCGAGCTTGCCCAAAAGATCCGCTGTGCGGCAGTCCGTGCATACTACGGGGTGACCTACTATATCAGCACCGAGTTCGAATGCTTCTATGACAGCGACAGCAACATGCACCAGGTGTTTCCGAACGGCGCCGAGATCTACCTTGACAAGACCACCGGCGACGGGGTGGTTTACGACACCAAGGGGAATGTGGTGGCGAAGTATGCCGACATGCATGTAAGGGAGATATACGGGATACAGCAAATGGCAGCCGCCCTATAAGAGGATATGGAATACTACGACGGAAGACTTTGCATATCGCAGCGCGAGCTTGTGGACGGCGGCATAATGACCGCTGCCAACTACAAGCAGATGGCCCGTCGTGGACGATTTGATGTAGCCCGTCGCGGCGGAGGCAATGCCGACAGCTACGCCTTAGCCGTCATCGACACTCTGCCGACGAAATACCGCGAGGCGGTGAAGGCGAAATTCGGCAGCGGCGACGAAGTGTTAGCCGCCGGGTGGTTCAGGGAGAACTACGAGCGCGACCAATCCGCCGTCGTGTGGTTCCACGACAGAGAGAACACCGGCGCCGACCTTCCGGCGGACAAGATAGAAGAATACGTGACCAATGCCGGGGTTCTGAACTGCTGCCTGCGGCTGTACACGAGAGCCCGCGACTGCCAGAAGATCCTCGGGAACACCTACCAATGGGAAAAGATGGCGAAAGCCGTCGAGAGCCTGAGAGAACAATACGGGCACACCCTTCCTACCTCCATGTTCAGGCTGCGCAAGAAACTTGCCGATTACCGCAAATACGGTTACCGGGTGCTGCTGAGCGGCAAATACGGCAACCAGACCGCGCGGCGGATGACACACCGTGAAGAGCGCGTGATACTCGGGATAGCGTGCCTTGAGAACCAGCCCTACAACACGACCGTTCGCGAGATGTACATAATGTTCCTGACCGGTGAATTAGACGTCTGGGACGTCGATACCGGCGAGCTGTACGACCCCGGCGACTTTGCCAAGAAAGGCGAAGACCCGTGGATACCCAGCGAAGCCACAATAGCCAACTACCTCAACAAGCCCAAGAACAAACTGCTCATCAAGAGCCGGCACCTGAGCCGTACGACGTTCATGCACGAAGAGATGCCCCACATGCACCGGCACGGCGGGCAGTACAGCCTGTCGCAGATCACTATGGACGACGTCGACCTGCCGCGTAGGATGAGGGGCAACGAGCGCGTCCACGCCTACTACGCCTACGACGTGGTGAGCCAGTGCAGGGTCGGTGCAGCCTACGGGCGGAAGAAAGACGAGGCGCTGGTGACAGAATGCTTCCGCGACATGTTCAGGCTGTTAGAGCGTAACGGCTGGGGTATGCCCGCCGGCATCGAGGTCGAGCAGCACCTTATGAGTAAATACAAAGACGGCTTCCTGCAAGCCGGAGTAGCCTTTCCCTTCGTACACTTCTGCGCGCCGCAGAACTCCCAGGAAAAATATGCCGAGCCGTTGAACGGCGCCTTTAAGAGGACGATAGCCCACAAGAACCACGCCGGCATCGGCAGGTTCTACGGCAAAGGCAAGAACCGGGTCGAGAGCAAGAAAGTCAGCGACGAGACCAACGAGCTGTGGGAAGACAAAAGATACTACACCTTTGAAGAACTTGTTGCCGACGACCGCGCCGACAACCGAGAATGGAACAACGCCCCGCACCCCGACCAGAAACGCTACCCCGGCATGAGCAGGTGGGACGTGCTTGTCGCCAACATCAACCCCGGGCTTCAGACCCTGGACAAAATCACCCTGAGCCGTTATATCGGCGAGAAAGTCGAGACCGGCATCAGGCGCAACTCCACGGTCCGCGTGAACTACGAAGACTGGTGGCTCAGCGCCCCCGAGGTCTTAGAGAAACTTGCGCCCAACGACTACAAAGTACAAGCCTACTACCTGCCCGACGAAGGAGGCAGAGCCACCGACGTCTACATCTTCCAGGGCGACAGATACATCGACAAAGTCGAGAAAGTAGAGACCTACAACAGGGTCTATGCCGAGCAGACCGACGAAGACGCCGCCAAATATATCGAGCAGCGCAAGAAAGTGTCGAGATTTGCCGCCTATGTCAAGGCGCATGCCGCGCCCACTGTCGGCACCGCCAAGAAGAGGAGTGAAGAGCGAGGAGAGAATGAGATTGACACCGCCGAAGCAGCCCCCGTAATCCTGCCGACGAACCTACAGGCAGAGAGCGAAGACAGCGAGAGCGGCGGCTACACAGCCGGGATAAACTGGCGGCAGATAGCGTTACAAGACCAATAGAACGGCATTAAAAGAAGATACGAATACCAATAAAACAGCGATATGATAACGACAGAGATTAAGAAAAAGATTACGGGCGCCATCCGGGAAGCCCGCAAGAACTACCCCAGCGACGCCAAGCACGCCGCGAGCTTAGGGATCACCACGAGCGTGTACAGCGCCGTCAAGAACGGGCAGACCGAGAAGGTGCTGAGTGATGCCAACTGGATAAGCATAGCGAGGAAGCTCGGCGTGGGGTTGCGCGACGAGATCGAATGGAAAGCCGCCGCCACCCCCGTATACCAATACGTGACCGCCCAGTTAGACTTCTGCAAAGACAGCGGGGTGAGCGGGATCCTGTGCGACGCCCCCAACATCGGTAAGACCTACACCGCGAAGCTGTACGTGCAGAGCCATGCCAACGCCGTGTATATAGACTGCAGCCAGGTCAAGACCAAGCTTAAACTCGTGAGGAAGATAGCGGCAGAATACGGTGTCGACAGCAAAGGAAGGTACAGCGACGTCTACGACGACCTTGTGTACTACCTGCGCAGCATCGAAAAGCCCCTGATTATCTTAGACGAAGCCGGCGACCTGCAATACGAAGCCTTCTTAGAGCTGAAAGCCCTGTGGAACGCCACCGAGCGGTGCTGCGCGTGGTACATGATGGGAGCCGACGGACTCAAAGAAAAGATCAACCGGAGCATCGAATGCAAGAAAGTCGGGTACACCGAGATGCTGAGCCGCTACGGCGACCGTTTCAGCAAGGTCACGCCCGACAACGGCGACGACCGCCGCGCCTTCCTGAACGAACAGGCGCGGATAGTAGCCAAAGCCAACGCCCCCGAGGGGGCAGACATAGGGCAGATCGTTCGCAAGAGCGGCGGCGGACTGCGACGCGTGTACACCGAGATTGAGAAACTCAAAAGACAATAGAACTATGTCAAAGCGAGCATACAGTCCCAAGGAGATAATCGCCAAGACCTACGACTCCTTGCCGTGGGACGGGATATGGGCAGACGCCTTCGGGCATCCGACGATAAACGAGACATGGCTGGTCCACGGGCCCAGTGCCAGCGGCAAGAGCAGCTTTGTGATGCAGTTGGCACGCAGGCTGAGCGAATACGGCACCGTGCTGTACATGAGCTACGAAGAAGGCGTCGGTCAGAGTTTCCAGAAGAGGCTCGAGCGCTTCAAGATGCAGGAAGTCCAAGGGCGGCTGCGCATAGCCACCGACAGCTACGACGAACTATGGAAACGCTTGCAGCGTAAAAAGAGTCCCAAATTCGTGATTATCGACAGCTTTCAGGAAGCGGTCGAAGACTACGGTTGGAGCTACGAAAACGCCTGCGAGATTATGAGACACTTCAGGAGGAAGAGCTTCATCTACATCAGCCAGGAACACAAAGGGCAGCCCATGGGAAAGCCCGCGATGCGTTTGAAATACAAAGCCGGGGTGAAGATCAGAGTCGCCGGGTACAAAGCCTACTGCCAGGGGCGGTTCATACCCAGTGTCGGCGTCTATTACCCCGTCTGGGCAGAAGGCATTCTGAAGACCACAAATGACACCAAATAAGAAGAGAGAGACGATATGAGCAAAAGAAAGACCATAATAGAGATTACGCCCGAGGCGACAGCCGAGCGCGAGGCTATGGTAGTAGGTCCCATGACATGTCCATGCTGCCACGGAGCCGGCGGGCACGACAACCCCTTGAAACACCCATCGGAAGCATGGGAAACGTGCAGTCGCTGCCGAGGCGCGGGCGAAGTCAAAGCCATAGTGACGATAGACTGGACAGCGGGATTAATGACCGACAAACTCGAAAGAAAATGACGAAGACAACGAGAAACTACGGACGCTTTTACGGCGCGTTGAACGCCATAGCGGCGAGCGGCGAGCGCGACGAGATGAAGAAGATGCTCGTGCGTCAATACACCCATGGGCGCACCGAGAGCCTTCGCGAGATGAGCGACGGCGAATACGCCAGCTGCTGCCGCGCCCTCGAAGAGCGCGGGCGTGACAGCGAGCGACTGCGGCGAGAGCGCAGCGCCACGCTGAAACTGATGCAGCAGATGGGTGTAGACACGACAGACTGGGGCCGTGTGAACCTGCTGTGCCGCCATCCGCGGATAGCGGGCAGAGACTTCTACAACATCGAAGCCGGCGAGCACCCCGGGCTGCGGCGCAAGCTCCGCGCCATCGCCGGCAAAGGCGGGCTGCGCGGCGGAGAAGAAAAGGCAGAAAAGACCCTGCTTGTGATACCGCCGCAGATGCCCCAGGCATGAGAAGAGATAGCTAACAACAATAATAACCACAACTAAAAAAAACAAAAGACAATGACAGAAAAAGTAGAGATGACCGCCGAAGAGCGGGCAGAATTCGAAGCCTACAAAGCCGAGAAAGAGAAAAAGCGCAAAGAACAAGAGAGGAAAGAACAGCGGAAACAATACTCCGAGATGGTCGATGACGAAGTGACGTCGGCCATACCCCAGTTAGGCGAGCTTAGCGAGCAGATCAAGACCGTCAAAGACACCGTTTTCGGGAACTTCGATGCCATCTTGAAGCTAAAAGCCGACATCACCGGGGTGCAGCCCGGCGAGCAGAACAGCCACACCTTCACCACGAGCGACGGGAAATACCGCCTCATCCTCGGGTCGCACACCATCGACACCTACCGCGACACCGTCGAAGACGGCATCGCGATGGTCAAGGGCTATATCGAGAGCCTTGTGCGAGACGACGCCACCAAGGCGCTTGTGAACGCCGTGCTGCGACTGTTGAGCCGCGACGGGCAGGGCAACATCAAAGCCAGCCGCGTATTGCAGTTGCGGAAGATGGCAGAAGACAGCGGCGACGAGCACTTCTTAGAAGGCGTGAAGATTATCGAAGAAAGCTACCAGCCGGCGGTGAGCAAGAAATACATACGCGCCCAGTACAAAGACGAGAGCGGCGCGTGGAGATACATACCCTTGGGCATGACCGACGTAGACTGAGAGGAGGAGAGAGACGATGAAAAAAGAGATAACCAGGGGCGTTCGCGTGACCGTGTGCAAAGAATGCGGCGGCAGCGGCGTCGAGACCGACGATGACGGGCAGAAGAGACGTTGCCGGCAATGCCAGGGCAGCGGCAGAGTGACCGTGAGCAGCGTCACCGTGTTAGACATCAGGCCCTACCACCCACGCGAGATTAACGAAACAGAAGAATAGGAAGAGATGAGCAAGACGCGCGGCATAAGCTACAAGAAACGCGTCGCCGATATCAACCGGATATATGACCGCTATGCGCGGAGCGGGTTAAGCAACCGCGCCATCTACCGGCGGTACATATATCCGGTGTACGGTATCAGCGAGCGGACCTTTTACAACATCATGAACGCCACGGCGGAGGGAGACAAGACCGTTGTGGCGAGCGACATGCCGAGCCTCTTTGACATCGAATACGACGACGAAACGACACAGCGATGACAGACATAGACGAGCAAGTGCGTGTGGTGTTTCGGAACATACTGCGCGACATCCAGGTAGAATTAGGCGACGAATTCGACAAAAACTTCGAGCGCCAGGGCTTTTTCGGGCAGGCATGGGCACGGAGGAAGAGTCCCGTGCGCAGCGGCGGCGCCATCTTGGTCGACACCGGCGGACTGCGGCGCAGCATCCGCAGCGAGATACGCGAGAGCAGCATAATCTTTGTGAGCGAGCATCCGGCGGCGGCGATACACAACGAAGGCGGCGAGGTGAAGGTCACCGCCAAGATGAAGCGCTACTTCTGGCACAAGTATTATGCTGCCAGCGGCGCCTTCGGGCGCAAGAAAGACGGGAGCGTGAGGAACGACAGCCGCACCCGGCGACTGGGGAGCGAGGCAGACTTTTGGAAAGCGATGGCGCTCATGAAGACCGGGAGCACGATAAAGATACCCAAGCGGCAGTTCTTGGGAGTGTCGCCCGAAGTAGAAGCGGCAGTGCGCGAGATCATCGAAGAGAACCTAAACGAATACGTAAACAACATAGACTTCAAGATAAAATAGACAGACAATGAGAGAAGAACTTTACAACGCGATCAAGAACCGGCTCGAGGCGATGGACGGCACGCCGGTGCAGCACATAGACCTGTGGAACCGGAACATCGAATTTATCGAGCAAGAAAGCGCGTGGGCGCGACCGGCGGTGTTCATCGAGTTCCTGCCGATAAAATGGAATGCCATAGTACACGGGGTAGAATACCGTGGCGAGGTTCAGGTGAACCTCCATGTGGTGACAGACTGGGACGGCGGCGAAGGCATGGCGGCGCTGCGGCTGACCGACGCGATACACGAGGTTATAGCCGGAATGGACGGCGACGACTTCAAAGAATTAGACCTTGTGGCGAGCATGACCAACCACGACCACGAAGAGATAGTCGAGCACATCGAGACCTACGCGTGCGTAGGGTTCAGGCACTTCGGCTGAAAGTGAAAAATAATTAAAACTCGGAAAAAGTCCGCTAAAAGTAGAGCTTTTTGGCGGACTTTTCGCTATATTTGCGGCGAGTTCCAACAGGAACGTATAGAACTGGCTAATGACAGCAGCAGAGATAACAGGCATAATATTTGGCGCAATCACGGTAATATGCGTGATACTCAGCGGTGTATGGGTTATAATCAATAAATCATTCGGACTCGGACGCTTTACCAACCGTGTGGAAGATATAGACCGCCGCACCGAGACCGCCGCGTGCCGGGCGCATGAAAAAGCCATTGACGGGCTTGCCACCGACATCAAGGAGATAAAGAGCGACATAGGGAATATCAAGGACTGCATAAATGATATGCGATATGGGGTTAGCCGGGTTAAGGAAGACCTCAGCTTGGTTAAGGAGGATTTCAGCCGGATGCAAAACGGCTTTAACCAAATGCATGGCGACATTGACTCAATGCAGGCAGACATCCTTATGGTAAAGGCAGCCATAAAGGTGAGTGACGATCCCGGCTACCTGTCGATGAAGCGAAGTCCGCGCCGTCTTAGTGAATTAGGCGAACAAATTCTCAAAGACATAGATGGGGCAGACTTTATCAGGCAGCACCGGGAGAAACTGTTCGAGATAATGGACAGATACAAGCCCCGGACAGCCTTAGACGTGGAAAATGCGGCGAGCGATGCCTGTGTGGTAGCGACAGACAGCGACATATTCGATGGTATAAAGAACTATGTGTACAACGCGCCCTCGTACACGGTAAAAGACACCGAAGGGAAAGAACAGCGCTATGACCTTTCGCTGATGGACGCGTGCTTCGTGCTGAGTCTGCCACTGCGCGACCTATACTTGGAGGCACACCCGGAGATACCGACAAAATAAGGATTGACAAACAAACACAGCGAGAGCCGCGACCGAGGGAGGTTGCGGCTCTCGCCGTATTATACAGAGACAGGCGCGGGTGGCGGCGTGTAGAGCATGATGTCCGTGTAGCGGGCGTTGAAATTCATAGTAGCGTCAAACTCCCGGCGCCGGCAGCCGTCGAAAGGGTTGCCGAGTGAGGGGTTGCGCCCCATCCACTCGCAAAGCTCCTCGAGACACGACTTCTGCGAAGTGAAATAAATGAAGCGGTGCCCCGGAAGGACAGACAGCACATCGAGATAGTCCGCGAGGCGCCAATACATACGGTACGTACCCACGTCCGTAGACAGATAAGGTGGGTCCACGATGAACACCGCCTGCGGATTGTCGCGGAAGCGGTCGAAAAGCTCGCGGTAGTCACACGAGACGACCTCGAGACCGTCGAGATAGCCCGGGCACGGGTCATAGGGCGACTTGCGGACATTGTTATATAGCACCTCGCGGCGCATGTCCGGGACAGACAACTTATACTTCATCGAGAACATCAGCGACGATGACAGCGTGATGAAGTCCAAGAAGCCGTTGTTGGCAAGTTCCTGTTCGAGCAGCGAGAAGATTTGCTCGCGCGGCTCGCCGGTGATAGGCTTGTGGCGCGGAAACTGCGCGGCGATGGGTCGTATACGGTCAAGGAGCGCGTTTGTGCGCGGGATATTGTCGATGCGGCGGCGGTAGCCGTCGAAGTCGTTGTAAATGACCCTTGACTCCGGGTGAAAATGCTTGGCGATATGCGACAGCAGCCCCGAGCCGCCGAAAAGGTCCACGAACACAGTATCCGGCGGATACTGCCGGACGACCTCGATGAAATGCCGGGCGAACATACGCTTCTGCCCCACGAAAGGCAGCGGAGCGGCAAGATACAGGCGGCTCATACGTTAAGCGCGAAGCGGACGTCAGCGTCACCTGCGAGTAGGCGGCGCGTGGCGTCGATGTTATTGACGTATATATGCACGTTGGCGAGGAACAGCGAGATAGAGCGCAGCGGCAGGTCGATTTGCCGCGCCATGAGATAGAGATGGTAAATGTCAGCCGGGAGACCGAGGCTGGCGTCCGACGAGCGCTGGTAAGCCGACACGACGAGTTCGCCGTCGATGACCTGGAACTGGACGAGCGAAAGGCACGGCGGCTGGTTAGACTCCGCGTCCGTGGCGCCGAGGAATAGGACATAATTCTTCGAGCAACGCTTCTCGCGGTTGATGCGGTCGATTAGCGGCGGCAGCTTCTCGAAATACGTAGGGTAAGAATTGACGAGCACCGGACCGCAGTAATCCCACCACGCGATGCCCGCCTCGCGGTAAGCGGCTACGTCGCGGACGCCCCGCATGAACAGCGACAGTTCAGAGCGCAGCTTGCGACGAGCTATGCCGTGTCCCTCGAAGATTTCGAGGAGGTCAGCCGGGGACAGCGACAGCGCGACGTTCGTAAGGCAACGGATGTCCCCCTTTCGGTTAGACTGATGAAAGCCCTCGGCGAGGATACGTTCGAGGACTTGGTGATACTTGTTAAGAGCCATAAGCAAAAAATATTGGTTACGGCGCAAAGGTATGAGGAGAGAAGCAGACGAGCGGCACGCTGCGGAGCAAAGCTGGTGCACACGGCGCACAGCGCGGTTTTAAGTCCCGTATACGCGCCCCCGGGCGCGAGGCTAATATTTACCCCCCCCGAAAATTGCGCTGTCACAGGGGCTGCGGAAGCGCTTTAAGAGAGTGTAGACCTTGCGCTCGCAGACGCCGTAACGCTCGGCGAGGACGGCGACGGCGTAAGACACCTTGTCGCCGTTGTTGACCATCTTGCAGAAGTCGGCGAAGAGGTCGACATAAGCCGCGTCGGCTGGACGAATGCCGAGGGCGTCGAGGCGGGCGAGGAGCTCGCGGTTAAAAACGATGGCTTCGAATATTGTCATGTCGGGAGAAAATATTAATTTTGTATTGTCTCACTTATAAAAACGCGCCGGAAGACGCAAAAAGCATTCTCAATGAAGCGGAAGGGCATACTGCCCCCGGCTGGCTTCATTGAGAATGCTTATGTTTTTAGAAAGTGAGACGTCTAAATACAAGCCGGGGGCATTTTTTTGTGACCGCCCCCGGGAGGTCAGAGCAAGATTAGGAGGGTGACTGCGGCGACAGCGCCACCGGCGATGGTGAGCGCCCAGTCGAGCCAGTTCCACGGGCATCCACGTAGGTAGTCCTTAGCCTGGATGCATGTGGCGGCGACAGCCGCGGCGTAAGCTGCGGTTGGGGCGTGGAACGAGAATATGCCGAAGACGAAGCCGGCGATGATGCGGTTGTAGCGCTTGTTGGTTTTGAGAAAAGAAAAAAATCGGTTCATATTTTTGTATTTGAGAAATAGTTATTACCTTTGCGGAAAAGGTTTATGCAGCGTTTCACATGTCGGCTCTTATGAGTGCAGGCTTCGGAAGGTTCATAAGCCTTTTATTTTATATTTTATATTTTATAGCAATCGCATCAGATAAACGATAAGACCTTCTGTTGACTTTGCTTTAAACTCTATTTCCTGATTATTATAAACGGCTTTGAATACAACAAAATCAAAGGCATGGTGGCGTCCGGGTTCAACTCTGATTTGCTCTGCATCCTTTATCCATTCATTTATGCGTGTGGCAAGTTCCATCGTTTCTGCAACCCGCTTACTGTTTTTACATTTAGAGTACGTCTCAGTAAAGAACTTCTTCCCGATATGTAACTCAACACCTTCTTTGGTCTGTATCGTTAATCTTGCTCCAATCGTACCATCGGGCATTGTTACTTTGGGCAAATGTTTATCTGCCCAAAGTACTGCCGATTTCTGAATGGACTTACGTTCTTCACTTGTCAGTTTTCTTTGTTCTCCTTCATTTCTTAGTCGATGAATAATTAGACACGCCGCGCAGACTTCGTTTTCCGGGACGAACCTTGCCAACTTGACTTTGCCCTTGGCGACATCGCAGTCCCGGCAACGGCGTATGGTGTACGGATTATAATCCGGGACAGACTTTTGCTCGCAGCCCGGGTTGAAGCGGAAAATGCCGCGGGTGTCCTTGGCGAGCGCCTCGTTGCCGCGGCGCATAGCCTCGTCGTGGGGAGTGACCGGGTACTTAGACTTGCGCACCTGCACCACGTTGCAGCGGCAGTTCCAGCCGTTAGGCGGATAGAACTCCTGCCAGAACGAATCCGAAGGCGAAAGTGTTACGCCGTCGAGAGCGGCATGTTCCGGGCGGACGCGGCCGTCGCCGGCGGTGCGATATTGCAGGTTGTAACGGTCGCCGTCTTGCGAGAAACGCTCCCACTTAGCCGCCATATCAGCCGATGCCGACACGAAATTATACTCCGCGCGGAGGTAATTGGCGTTATAGGTTTTGTCGATGGCGCGGACGTCGTTCAAAAACCGTTCGAACGGCTTGCGAACGCCGTTCTCATCGACGAGCGAAGGGAAAGCCTCGTGCATCTCGTGGAACGCCTTCATGCCAGAGAAAATGAAATTAGAGCGAGAGAGCCGGCGGCGCATAGCGTCAGACATCGGCACCTGCTCGAAAGACGAATCCAGGGCGGCGGCGTGCTCCGAAATGAAAGCCACGGCGTCAGGCGAGGCGACGATGTCCACCGAGAACTGCGAGCCACGCTGTCGGAACAGCGCGTGCATCATACCGTCGAAGAGGCGCGAGAGGCGGCGGCGCAACTCCTCGGGGACGTCCCTGCGTGCGAAGACAGCCGGCGACGCGCCCATGATGTCCGCATAACGGCTGTGCAGCCCCGGGTAATCACCGGGGCTCAGTCGAAAAAAGGTCGCCGGGAGACCTTAGGGACATTAAGGACATTAACGACCTTAGCATTTTTAGAATCCCTGGGGGCGTCATCGGCAGTCGGGAGAGCCGGTTGGATGTCGCGCCGAGCGCCCACCGGCATACCGTACTTCTCGGCGAAATACTCCGGGTCCACGTCGTAACGGTCAGCCACCATGGTCTCGAAAGCCACCTGCTGCTCCGGGGTGTAATCGATGACATCGTTCCAGGCGAAGCGCAGACCGGCGACCGGGAAGCCGAGAGCCGCCATGCGCGGGAGAAGCTGGTTGTTGACGATATCGGCGAGCATGTCGCAATCAGACTCCACGAGGTTCTCGAAGACCTCGAGGTGTGTCTGCGACTGCGAGAGGCTGCTGCCGTCCTCGATGGTCATAGTCTGCCCGATGACCAGCTTAGACAACTCCGAATTAGCGCGGTCGATGCGGCGGTCATAGACATTGAAAGCGTCCCCCTTTCCCGACTCCACGAACTCTATTTCCGTGTCCTGCCCGGCGACCATATACTGGTTGGTACCGGCGGTGCGCAACATAGACTCCAGGCGCCCCATCTCCTTAGGGTCGCGGGAAGACGTGCGTGCGATGCGCATAGGCATACCGAAAATTTCGCCGAAAGTATCCCAGAACGCCATCATGTGCTTTTTCGGTATAGTCTGCGTGGCAGCCTTGAGGTACAGTCCGAGGTCATCCGGGCGTCCAGCCTCGATGAGCCAACGTGAAAACGGCTCGGCATGATAATCGATGCCCGAATGCCAGTCGTCGCCCACCTGGGAGACCACGCGCCCATACTCCGGGATAACATGCTTGCGCGGAATGAGGAATACCCCCGAGAGACACAGGCATCCGTCGCCGTCAGAGACGACATCGCCAAGCTCGATGAGCGAATGTCCCCAATAAGTAGAATCCAGAGCATACTTGAGCAGCTGCTTGAACCACGACTGGTCAAAAAAATGGTGGACCTCCGGCACCTCGTTGCCGTCGGCGTCCACGAGCTTGAACGACTTGGCGAGGACGAAGCCCTCGCGCTGCTTGACACAGCCCGAGAGATGCAGGTCCACCTCCACGTCGCGGTAAATATCATAAAGGAGGCGCCGGTCAGGCGAATCCACCGACAGAGCGCGCTGCCAGGCATTGCGCCAATCGCCGAGGTCCTTTCGCGTGAGCGCGTCCGTAGAACGCTGCAAGCCTATGAACACCTTGTTGACCTTGTGTCGGTCAGAGGCGCGTGCGAGGTTAAGCGAGCCATAAGGCGTGCGTAGCACCCCGGCATCAGGCTGCGGGAACAACTCCCCTAAAAAACTTCTAAGATCCATAGCAAAAAGAAAAAATTACCAATTATGTTTCAGCTGCCTTTGCGAGCCGAACAAAAAAGCCGAAGACCCGGTCTCCCCGTCAGAAGAGCCCGCGAGCGGTAGGTCAGGGACGACCCTGCCCGCCTGGACGCCCTCGAGCCAGCGGATTGCGCGCTCGTAACGCTCGCGGCGGACCTCGCTGCCCATCTTCTGCGGCAGGGCGGCAGACATATGGTACAGCGCGATATCAGCGGCATACAGCACCACGAGGCGGTTGCGCCCGTCGCCCCCGGCAGAAAAAATAGCCGAGACGTCAAACTTAGGGCGGAGATATCCCGCCATCTCCTCGATGGCTTCGCGCTCAGCGTTGTCGCGGATATCCCGCGAAGCCTGCGAGAGCACTTTCAGGGCGTTATCTCCGATAACCACCCTGTAATCATCGTCAGTGATAAACATAAGCAAAAAAAATGTGGGTAAATTAGCGAGTGACATACAAAGCCCGGTTCTCGATGAGCGCGGCGGTGACCCCCTTGCGGAAGCGGCGTTTGGCAACGAGCGAGCGCACGGATTGTTTAGAGACCACCTGAAGCTTGCCGTTGAGCATGATTACGAGAAACTTCATGCCCGAGACCTTTGCATAGAGGTCGGCACGGCGCACGGCACGGCGGAAACGTCGTGCGAACAAAAACCTTTTGAAAAAACGTATCATAACACTGTATATGGTTACCATAAGCCCTTGGGCGGCAAACGCCGGCCGAAGAGCGGTTTGAAACACTCCTGTCTTGAATTGCGCTGCAGAATCCAGATAGCGCCCTCGTCCGCGTCCGGGGCGTCATCGTGGATGCGGCTGCCGCGTTCGACGGCGAGCGTCTGGTCGATGCCCACGAGCATATCCGGGTCATCCCTCTTCAGCTCGTTGTAGAACACGAAGCCCCGCTCCCAGAGCGGCGACACCGCCTCGATGCGCTGTATTTTGTCCGGCTTATGCCGCTTGTCAGGCATTATCGGCAGCTGGTATCCGCGCAGAGAGCCCTCGGCGGCGAACTCGTCGAGGATGATATCCTGCATAAAATTAGCCTCCATGAAAAACTGCACGGCGGCGACGTCACGCGTGCGCTCGTACAAATCATAAAGCCAGCGCACCATCTCAGAGACCGTAGCCTGTCGGACGAAACAATCGATAAGGTGCAATTCCGAGCCGATTTTACCCCAGAGGCGGCACGCCTTATAGTCATTAGACGTTGTCGACTTGAAAGACGGGTCTGTGTAGCACACCAGCATATCATACTTAGCGAGGCGCGGCAGACGCTTAAAGCGAATCCACTCGTGCCGGAAAATAGAGCCGTCCGACACGGGGTTGTGCATCATCTCCTTCTCCCATGCGCGGTATCCCACGAAATCGCGGTAAGCCTGCGCCTCCTGCAGCGACCACTTCTCGCGCCAAGTCGGGAGGCCGTTTCGGTCAAGCGCCTTGACCTCCGAGACGACGACACCCGGCGTGGAGGCTATCGCCGCCAGCACCGAAGACTTCGAAATGAGGTTACCCACCATTATAAAGCGTCCGCGACCCACGTCCAGTGCGCCGAACAGCGCCTCGCGCACCCATTCGACAAGCTCCTTGACGCGACGCGGGTTTCGGCACAGCTCGTCATTATCGAGGTCGTCGATGACGACATAGTCAGGTCGCGACTGGCGGTCACGGAGACCGCGCGGCGACTGACCGCGACCCACGGCGAGGAACTTGGCGCCCGACTGCGTCTTGAACTCCCCGTCCGTCCACTCGCCGAGCGAGCGTTGCTCGCCGAAATCAGCTATGAGGCGACGGTTGAAGCCCAGCTCAGCCTGGATATCCGCGAGCAGACGGTTGGCGCTGTCCTGCGACTTTCCGACCACCACCATAAAATTGATGAGGCGTTTAGGCTGGAACAGCAGCCACAGCGGGATGAATATGTCGAAATGCGTAGACTTGGCATGGCCGCGCGGCCACTTGAAAACCGCCTTGAGGTCAGGCGTGCGCCGCACGAGGCGTGCCGCCTCGTTGTGGAACGGCGCATTGTGGACGACGCGCACCACCTCGCCCGAGACCTTGTCGCGGAGTGCGAGGTAATGAGGGAAATAATACTCGCAGAACGCCGCGTAATTAGACAGCAGGCGCCGTATGCGGCGGTCCCTGTCAGACGGCGACTCAGCCGCCTCCGATACAGAGACCTCCGTGAGGCTTTGGACACGCGCACAATGCTCGCGCCACAGGTCAAGAGAACGCTTGGCGTCGGCGGCAGCCATACTACTTGAGAGAATTGGCGCCCATGGACTCGATGATATACTTGTCCTGGTAGCGGTTTATAGTCTTGATAAGCTCAGGGGTAACCTCCGGGTCAGTAGCCGCGCGGAACTCCAGCCATCGCGAGAACGCCATGAACACCTCGATGGCGTCGATGACGTTAGCCTTCTTGTCCAGCTTCTCGATGACCGCCGAAAGCTTAGACAACTTGTCGGCGAGACCGGCAGCGAGTGAAGGGTCGTCAGAAGCGTTGACCTGCTCGATGAGGCGGTCGATGGTGACGAGGAGCTTGTTGACAAGCTCCGGACGCGTGATAGACTTAGCGGCACGCGCCTCCTTCCACGAATCGGCGACACACCACTTAGAAACGGTGACGCGAGAGACGCCCACCTTGTCGGCAATCTCCGTTTGCTCCATACCCGAGAGAAACAACGCCCGGGCGAGCGACTTTTTATTTTCGATTTCAGCCTTTGTCATAAAAGAAATTTTGGGCAAAAATGCGAGAAAAACGGCTGAGGGGCAAGAAAGTGTGCAATGGTTGCACAGAAGTATGCAATGGTTGCACACTTTCTTGCGAAGCAGCGATATAGCGCGTAATATTGCAGCTGAAAACCGCAAAACGACAAAGAACGAACAATGGGAAAAAGAGTAAGACTGAGCGATGACAGCCTGAACAGCCACGGGAGCCGCGTGCTGACACGCGGCGTAGACACGAGCCAGTACGAGCGCAACCCCGTGCTGCTGTACATGCACGAGCGCGGCAAGGTCATCGGCTATATGAAAGACATAGAGGTAAGCGACAACGAGATTACCGGCGAGCCCGTCTTTGACTGCGCGAGCGAACTCTCGCGCCAATGCAAGCAACAATGGGACGTAGGGTCTCTGAGGATGGTGAGCATCGGCATCGACGTGGTCGAGATGAGCGAGGCGCCCGAGCACCTCGTGCCCGGACAGAGCGCGCCGACGATAACGCGGAGCAAACTGTACGAGGTGTCGATCGTAGACATCGGCGCCAACGACAACGCCATAGTGATGAGGCGCGACGGAAGACAGATAACACTCGGGCGAGGAAGTGCCAACCCCCTGCCCGAACTAACACGACAAACGAATAAAAAAAGAGAAGACATGGAACTAAAGACCATTGCCAAGAAATTAGGGCTGCCCGAGACGGCAGACGAAAGCGCGGTGCTCGCGAAGATCGACGAACTGCGCGAAGGCGCGGCAGAAGCCGAGCGCCTGAAAAAAGAGAACGAGCGCATAGAGGCGGCGCAGATCGAAGCCGAGGTAGAAGCCGCTGTCAAAGACGGTCGCGTGCCCGCGGGTAAGAAAGACCACTTTGTGAAGGTGGGCAAACAGACCGGAGTCGAGAGCCTTCGCGAGACCCTCGGTGCGATGCCGCCCCACGTGCGACTGAGCAGCCTGTTGAAGGGAGGAGAGAGAGACAAAGGACAAAGCGGCAAATATGCCAAGCTCGGCGAAGTACCCGAAGCCGAGGTGCTGCGCCTGCGTGACGAAGACCCCGAAGAATACCACAGACTGTACAAGGCAGAATACGGGTATGACTTCGGCAAACTGCCCGACAAAGAATAACAACAAACGAACAAACAATAATAAACAAAGACAATGAGAACAACGACAAACACCATTTGCGCGCTGATGCTGAACATGGCGATAGGCGCGATAATCGCCGCCATCGCGGGCATACCCGTGATAGCCGGCATGATAGGCATGGCGGTCGCCGGCATACTGCTCGGACTGATGCCCAAGCCCGCGGGCGCGCTCCGCACCGGAGTATGCGTTGAGATTTGGACCGGCGAGATAGTAAAAAAACTGCGCGAATACCTGTCGGGGTCGTGGCTGGACGGGATACCCGACCAGAGCACGATAGTAAACAACGACGTGATACACCTTGTAGAAGTCGGCGTAGACCCCGACGTGCTTATCAACAACACCACGTACCCGATACCCGTACAGGCGTTGAACGACTCGGACATCGCCATCAGCCTCGACAAATACCAGACCAAGGTGACGCCCGTGACCGACGACGAGCTGTATGCCGCCAGCTATGACAAGATGGCGAGGGTCAAAGAAAGCCACGGCAACGCCATCAACGATACCAAATTTGCGAAAGCCGCCCACTCGCTGTGCGCCCAAGAGAACACCGCGAAGACGCCCGTGCTGCAGACCACCGGCGAAGCCGATGCCACTACCGGGCGAAAGAAACTGACGATGGCTGACATCGTGCGGCTGAAAGCCGCCATGGACGCGTTGAAAGTACCGATGGCCAACCGGCGTCTCGTGCTGTGTGCCGACCACGTGAACGACCTGTTGCTGAGCGAGCAGAGCTTCAGAGAACAATACAACATTGACCGCGGCAGCGGCAAAGTCGGCATGCTCTACGGCTTCGAGATCTACACCTATGGCGACAACCCCGTGTACACCACCGCCGGGAAGAAAAAAGCCGTACACGCGGCAGCGGGCACAGGCGAGTTCCAGTGCAGCTTCGCCTTCTACACTCCCCGTGTTTTCAAAGCCACGGGCAGCACCAAGATGTACTACAGCGAAGCCGGGACCGATCCCGAGTACCAGCGTAACAAGATCAACTTCCGCCACTACTTTGTATGCATGCCCAAGGTGGCAGATGCCGGCGCCGTGATGATGAGCGGCTATGAGGCTCCGACGACCGGCGGCGGCAGTGACAGCGGCGGCGGCAGCGGCACAGGCGACTAAGGATAAAGGCAATTCATCCATGGGAGCGTTGAGATACCTTGTGATACACTGCACAGCCACGCCCGAGGGGCGCGAGGTGATGTCGGGCGACATACGCCGGGCGCACCTCGCCCCCAAGAGCGAGGGCGGGCGCGGGTGGAAACAAGTCGGGTATACCGACCTGATACACCTCGACGGACGCGTAGAGCGGCTTGTAGCCAACAACGAAGACGCCGAGGTAGACCCCTGGGAAGTGACCAACGGCGCCAAGGGATACAACGGAGTGAGCCGCCACATAGTCTATGCCGGCGGGTGCGACAAGACGATGACGCCCAAGGACACGCGGACGGCGGCGCAGAAAGCCGCGCTGGCGGCGTATGTGAAAGACTTCCACCGGCGCTTTCCGGCGGTGAAGATCATCGGACATAACGAAGTGGCAGCCAAAGCCTGTCCCAGCTTCGACGTACAGGCGTGGCTGAAAGAGATAGGCATAGAACAGAGATAACAGAATATAGAACCGGGCAAGAGCGATGACACTGAGCGAGATACTGAACATACTCTTAGGCGGCGGGCTGATAGCCGTGGTTGTGGCGCTGGCGACGATGCGTGCGACGGTGCGCAAAGCCAATGCCGAAGCCGAACGGGCGCGTGCCGACGCCGAGAGCGTGCGTATCACCAACACCGAGAACGCCACACGCATCTTGGTGGAGAACATCGTGAAGCCCCTGAAAGAAGAACTGAATGCAACGAGAGAAGACCTTCAAGCCACCAAGAAAGAGATGGCGGCGACCAAGCGCGAGATGGCGCGGCTTAGGAAAGCCGTCGAGTCGGCGAGCGGCTGTCGCCATGCTGACGACTGCCCTGTTCTTGGGAAGCTGCGCGACAACGCGAAAGAGCGCGACGTCGACGGTGACGGAGAGCGCGAGGAGCGAAGAGAGCCACATCGAGACGAGCCGGGTGACGCGGACGGTGACGGCGGCAGCCATACCGGCGGCAAGCGTCGAGCTGGCGATAGCGTCAGACAGCCTTAGGGCGCTGCCCGAAGGGGCGTTGTACCGTCAGAGCGCCGGGCGCGCCCATATCGAGGTGCGGCGAGTGCGCGACACCATAATGGTGAGCGGCGGTTGCGACAGCCTGGCGCGCGAGGTTGAGCGGTGGGAAGAAGCCTGGCACACGGCACGCGACGCCCTTGCCGAGCGCGACAGGGGCGAGGAGAGAGAAGAGAGAACTAAGACCACGACGCCGTGGCTGCCGACAGCCGTGCTGACGATGTTAGGGGCGGCGGCAGGCGCGGTGACAACGACAATACTAACCAACAAAAAAAGACAATAGAAAGAAATGGCAACAAAGACAAAAGACTTCATGTATGGCATCGGGAAATTCACGTTCAACAACTTCGAGATAGGCTATATCGAGAAAGGGTCGTTTGACTTCGGGGGCAAAGAGCCCGAGAGCGTGGATGTCGAAGCCGAGCAGGTACCAGACGCGCCGGTGCTGACGCTGGCGCAGAAAAACGGGACGATAGAGCCGACGTTCAACCTGATACAGCTGAACTATGCGAACCTGAAAGCCGCGTTGGGCGGCACGGTGACGGGGACGGCGCCCAACTACACCGAGTGGAGCGCGCCCACCGAGCTGATCGACGAGAGCGGCGAGTGCAAGATAGACCTTGTGAGCGGGCAGAGGATCACGATACCCAACGGCAAGCTTCTGGCGAACCTTAGCGGGAAGCTGACGCTGACCGAGGTGGCGAAGATCGCGGTGAAGCTGAAAGTACAGAAGCCCACGGACGGCAGCGCGCCGTACAGCATCGCCGACATACCCGCAAACGAAGGAGCGTAAGCGATGGACGCGGCGATAGAGCGTGCGATACAAGCCGAAGCCGCCGAGGCGCTGCTGGACCGCGGCGTGTCGATACCGCTGCGGGCGGTGAAGCTGCCTTGGCGTAGGCGGCCTGTGGAGCTGCGCGTGACGCTGAAGCGACCGAGGTTGTCCGGGCAAATCGACTTTGCCCGGGCGTACCTCGGCCTCGGAGTCACGGCGGCGGAGATGCAGACCTGGGACAAAGACGCGCAGCTGCGCTTTATGGCGAAGAAAGGCAAGGCGCTGAGCCGTATGGTGGCGCTGTGCATCTGCCGTGGCGTGGTGAAGCGGCGGTTCATAGGCTTGGCGTCGTGGGCGCTGCGGTCGATGGTAGAGCCGCGGATGCTTGTGGCGGCGGTACAGCGCTTTGTGAGCCTGTTAGGCACAGACCCTTTTATGAGTATTATCAGATTGGCAGAGCGGACGAATCCGCTGATGCCGAGGCTGAGCCGGAAGGAGGAGAGGAGTTAAGGGGCGGATATGAAGGCTCCCATAGCCTCTTCGGGTTTGTGTGGCAGGTGGCAGACGCCACAGGCTGGAGTGTGAGATATATAATGGAAGAATTGAACTACCAGACGCTTGTGCTGATGCTGAGTGACGCGCCGCGTTACCGCTCCGGGAAGAAGAGAGGGGCGGTGAGCGTAGCGAGTGCCGAAGAAGAAGCGGCGGCGATAGCCGGGATCTTCAAGAGCCGGCTGACGCAGTGAGAGGCTCGGCATGGGAATTATGGGAGCGATGAGACAGATGGGAAGAATGGCAGAGAAGCCGGGCGATGACATAGGCATAATGGGCATGATAGGCATAATGGGCAGTCGTATGAGGTAGTAAAACTAAAAGGGATAACCGATAGAAGAGACAAGGAAGATGAAGCCGGTAAAGCTTGAGATGTTTTTGGAAGACGGACTGACGCCGGGGTTGAAGAATGCCGGGAAGGCTGTCGAGCACTTTACGAACGACACGAAGAAGCGGTTGCGCGAGGTGAACGAGCAGGTGAGGACGCAGAAGAAGGTTGTGGGCGAGTTTGAGAAAGAATGCGCGAAGCTCGAGAAGACGTTGAAGACGACGGCACCCGGGAAAGAGTGGGCAAAAAGCCAAGCCCAGCTGGCGGCATTGCGCAGCGAGCTTGAAGCCGAGAAGAAAGGGCTACAAGAGCTGACGGCAGAGCAAGACCGGCTGAAATTCGAGTCGGAAGAAGCCGGGCAGTCTCTCCGCCAACAACTTCGAAGTACGCGAGAGGAAATAGCCACACTGCTCCTCGCTTATCGGTCTTTGTCTGATGAAGAGAAACAAACAGCGCAGGGACGAGAGCTTGCGCGACACATCGATGAACTTACTGAAAAAGCGGGCGAGTTAAACGATGCCATGGCGGACACGACAGATGCCGTTAAAAACGCGGCTTCGGACTCGCGCCGTTTTGACCAAATTGCAGGCGGTATTCAGCTTGTTGTAGACAGCTTCGGTCTCGCTACCGCCGGGGCAAATGCCTTCGGACTTAGTCAGGAAGACCTCGTAGAAGTACAAACACGCTTACAGACTGCCTTGGTTGCAAGCAATGCACTGACTTCGATGCAGGTCAACCTTCAGAAGCAGTCCGCTTTGATGCAGGGTGTGAATGTAATTCAGACCAAAGCAGCAGCTGCCGCTGAAACAATTCGCGCATGGGCAGTCGGACGAAGCGTGATAGCGACTAAGGCTGCGTGGTTAGCACAAAAAGCCTTTAATGCCGTTGCTAAAGCCAATCCCTATGTACTGCTTGCTATGGCAGTAGGGACGGTTGTAGGCGCACTTTTCGCTTTTTCCAAAGGTAGCGCTGCTGCAAAGAAAGCAGAAGAGGAGCGTCAAGCTCGGATGGAAAAAGCCAAACAGGAAGAAGATGATTATCGGAAAGCAGTGGTTGATGCCGCCGGTTCACAAATAGCCTCATACCTACGCCTCAAAAGGTCATGGGAAAACCTTGGAGACAGCCTTGACAAAAAGAAGAAATTCATAACCGACACAAAAGAAGAATGGCGTAAACTCGGAAAGGAAATCAACAATGTAAATGATATGGAAAAGATTTTCAGTTCCGGCACAAAAAATATGATCAATGCCATTATGATGCGAGCACAAATAACGGCTTACGAAAAACGTATCCAGGCTGCTGCCGATGATATGGCTGAGGAAATTGAAAAGAACAGCACCTATACCTATACTAAGGTTAAAGCCGGCTCCATATCTTGGGGTACGGCAGGAAGAGGCTCTGCGTATACTCAGTCAGACCTGACCGACGAAGAATATAAAGCGGTAGAAAATCACATCACCCACGACCACGATTTGTCCGGAAGTACATCATATGATAACCTTGACGCTGAAGGTGCTCGTATTGTCAATGAAATGCGCAAGAAAAAGGCAAATGACGCCGCTTGGAATCGGCAAGAAGCTGCGCGAGAAAAAGGCAAAAAAAAGATAAGCGGATATGTTGACACCATACAAACTTTGACGGATGAGTTAACAAATACAATGTCTCTACTGCCAGGTGAAACGGTTGACACGAAAGACTCTTCAAAAAATATAAATAAGACAGATACAAGTTCGGCTAATGACCGCTTGGAAACCGCACGTAAGATTGTTGAAGAACTACTCAAACTTAGAAAAGAGAACGACCAAAACGAAATCAACCTTATGGCGGAAGGCGCGGAACGTCGTCGCCGCCAGATAGCCCTTGACTTCGAGAAAGAACAGGCAGAGATAGAGGCAAAACGGAAAGAGTTTGCCGAAGCCAACAAAGAGGCCGGCACCACCGGACTTAATGAAAATGGCCTGACAGATGCCCAACAAAAAGAGATAGACCGCGCAAACGAAATCGCGGTGAAAAACCGCGACCAAGCCTTGGAAGAAATGTATCGTTCCGAGGCACAGCACATGGCGGAGTATATCAAAGAATACGGGAGTTACCAGGAACGGCGTTTGGCGATAGCCGAGGAATACGACCGGAAGATATCGGAAGCCGGAGACGAATGGGAGAAGAAGCGTTTAGAGAAAGAGAAGGACGGGGCGATGGCGTCGGTAGAGGTCGAAGCCATCAAGCAGTCCGTAGACTGGGGGAGCGTATTCGGCGACTTCGGGCAGCTGTTCAAAGAGCAGATCCGACCGACGGTAGAGAAACTGCGGAAGATCGCGGCGAGCGACGAGTTCAAGCGTGCCGACATCAAAGAGCGCGAGGCCCTGTACGAGCTTATCACCAAATTAGAGACCGCCGGGGCGCAGTGGGACAGCGACATCTTCAAGAAGATCGGCGACGACCTGACCGCATACCAGGGGGCGATGCGGCAATACATCGCCGCGCAGGACGACGAGCGTCGCGCCGCCGAGGCGCTGGCGTCGGCGAAGCAGCGGTTAGCGTCAGCCGAGGCAAGCGGGGACGCCTTTGCGACAGCAGCGGCGCGTAGGAGCGTGACCGTGGCGACGAACGCCCTGACGGCCGCCGGGGAAAAGACCCGGGAGTTCGGGGCGCAGGTGCAAGACGCCAGCGGCGCTTTGCAAAGCTCGACGGCGACGATGAACAACATGTTTACGGGGCTGGTGAGCGGCGTGAGCGGGCTGAAATCCGGGAACCTCCAAGGCGTGGGCGAGGCGCTGATAGGTCTTGACAAGCTGCTGAACAACGGCAAGGTGACGTCGGCGGTAGGCGGCGCCTTAGCCAAGGGGCTGTCCAAGCTGTTAGGGAACAGCTCGATAGGCAAGAGCGTGGCCGCGGCGTTGGGCAACAGCGGGCTGTTAGGGCAGATAATCTCCGCGATCCTGTCGCTGTTGGACATACTGAAAGACGGCGTGGGCGTGCTGGTGAGCGGCGTGATAGACACCGTGATGGGAGCTGTGGGCGGCATCATCAAGAACATGCTGAACGGCAAGATGTACATGCAGATCGGGCAGTCGCTGATAGACGGCATGAGCGGGATACTGGACGCGGTGACCTTTGGCGGGTTCACCTCGTGGTTTGACACCAGCAACGCAAAGGAAGTTCAAGAGACGATAGACAGGCTGAGCGAGCGCAACGCGACGCTGCAGACCGCTATCGAAGACCTGACAGACGAGATCAAGAGCGGGCGCGGGACCAAGAGCATAGCCGCGTACAGTGACGCCTACCGCTACCAAGAAGAAGCCAACGCCAACTACCGCGAGATGGCGCAGGCGCAAGCCGGGTACCACGGCGCCCACCACTCGTGGGAATACTACTTCGAAGGCTTCACCGAAGAACAGATAGCCAAGCTGAGCCGGCAGATCGGGCGTGCGTGGGACGGCAACCTGTGGAGCCTGACGCCCGAAGAGATGAAGCTGCTGCGCAGCAACGTCGACATGTGGGAGCGCATCAGGGACGCCGGCAAAGGCGGCTACGGCGACCGCCTGATCGAGAAACTCGACGACTACATAGCCCAAGCCGGGAAACTCGAAGAACTGACCGGGCAACTGTACGAAGGGCTGACCGGCATAAGCTTTGACAGCATGTATGACAGCTTCGTGGACCAGCTGATGGACATGGAAGCCACGGCAGAAGACTTTGCCGACAACATAAGCGAATACTTTATGCGCGCCATGCTCTCCAACAAGGTCGGCGAGCTGTATGCCGACAAATTAGAAGACTGGTGGAAGAAATTCGGCGAGGCGATGAAAGACAACGAGCTGAGCGAAGCCGAGCGCAACGCCCTGAGCGAAGAATACATGGACTATGTCAGAGAAGCGATGAAGCTGCGCGACGACCTTGCGGCGGCGACAGGCTATGACAAGACCCAGGAGAAAGGCAGCAGCCAAAGCGGCAAAGCCGGGAGCTTTTCGGCGATGAGCCAAGACCAGGGGACGAAATTAGAAGGGCTTTTTGTGAGCGTGCAGGGACACGTGTCACACATCGACACCAAGGTAGAGAACGTTGCCGACAAGCTGGCGCTGGCAGAAGGACACCTGGCGAAGATCGAGGAGCACACCGGCGCGAGCGCCGGGCTGTTAGACGACATCAAGACGCTGATGGAAGTGATAAAGCGAGACGGACTGAAAACGCGATAGAATATGGACGAATTAGAAGGACAGGTAACGATAAACGGCGAGGACATCTGGACGGAGTACGGAGCCTTTCTCGCCGAAGAGAAGCGCGGCGGCATGGACAACCTGAAGGCGATAATGGCGCCATCGGCGGGCAAGAGCCATGTCGGCGTGGACATACGAGAGAGAGACGGGGTGAAATACTCCGCGAAGTTAGACACGCGCAACAAAGAGCGCGACGTGACGCTGCACTTTGCGATAATCGCCGACAATGCCAAAGCGTGGATGACGCGCTACCGCGCCTTTTTAGGGCTGCTGAAAAAAGGCGAAGACGGGTGGTTAGAGATAACCTTTGAGGCAATAGGCGTGACGCTGAGAATGTTCTATGTAAGCAGCACCGAGTTCACTCCGCTGGCGAACCTGTGGTACAACGGGATGAAACAGGCGAGCCGCTTCAAGGTGACTTTCCGCGAGCCCGAGCCGGTATTCTAACGGAGATATAACGGTGTTATAATGATGATAAAACAAGCATAGGACATGGTGCTGACGATATATGACAAAGCCGGGAAGCGGCGCACAGAGCTGTCGCCCAACGACAGTTCGACACAGACGAAAGAGATAGGCGGCGACAACGTGCTGACGCTGTCGTTCACGCTGTACGAGCATATGGAACTCGATGTGGACGACTACACAGACTACGAGGGCGAGCGTTACTGGCTGACCGAGCGGTACCGCCCCAAGCAAAAATCGAAGAAAGAATGGAGCTATGACCTGACCCTGTACGGTATCGAGAGCCTGATAAGGAACATCCTGGTGATAAAGCGCGTCGATGGCGAAGACGACCCCGTGTTCACGCTGACAGCGCCGCCGAGAGAGCATGTAGCGATGATAGTCAACTGTATGAACGACGGCATGAGCAACATCACCGACTGGAAGGTCGGGCAAGTAGACGGCACCGAGAACATCACCATCGACTATCAGGGAAAATACTGCGACGAGGCGCTGAAAGAGATAGCCGAGAAAGTCGGAGTCGAATGGTGGGTCGAGGGTCAGACAGTCAACGTCTGCCGGTGCGAACACGGCGAGCCCATAACCATGGGCTATAACAACGGACTGCTGTCGATAGACCCCGGCAAAGCCGACAATGTGAAATTCTATACGCGGCTGTGGCCCGTGGGCAGTTCGCGCAACATCGATGCCGCGACATACGGACACAGCCGCCTGCAACTGCCCGGCGGCAAGCGCTATGTCGAGGTCAATGCAGACAAATACGGCAGGGTTGACCATTACGAAGCCGATGCCTTTGCCGACATATACCCGAGGCGCACGGGGACTGTCAGCAGCGTGCGCAGCGAAGTCAAGAAAGGCGAAGACGGCAACGACTTCACCATCTACTACTTCAAAGACGACAACCTGCCGTTCAACCCCAACGACTACGAGATCGGCGGACTTGTGAAGCGCGTGTCCTTCCAAGAAGGCAGCGAGCTTGGCGGGCTCGGCGACGAAGAAGACGGGACATACTACTTCGAGGTCAACTATGACGACAAGACCGAAGAATTTGAGATAATCACGATATGGCCGTATGACGACGATATGCAGCTGCCCGGCGGCAGCCTTGTGCCGAAAGCCGGGGACAAATACATATTGTGGAACATACGCATGCCCGAAGAATACTACCGTTTGGCGGAAGAAGAATTCGGACAGGCTGTGGACAAATACAACCAAGAACACGCCCTCGATGTCTCGGTGTTCAAAGCCCCCACCGACCACGTGTGGGTGGAAGAAGAGGAAGCCGACCTGTATGTAGGGCGCCGGGTGCGGTTGGGGAGCGAGCAATACTTTCCCGAGACCGGGTATCGCGACAGTCGCATCACCAAGATCACGCGCAAGGTCAACCTGCCGTCATCGGCAGACCTCGAGATAGGCGACACCTTGGGGCGCACCGCACGCGAGAAGATGGGCGACGACATCAGGGACGCGCGAAGCTATGCGCAGTTGATAGGCGAGTCAGTGGCGCTTCCCGACATCATACGCACATGGGACAAGACCCTGCCCACGGACAACAACCTGTTCTCGTCACGCCGCAGCCAACGCGAGTTTCTGAGCAAGAACACGCGGGACAGAGCCAAAAAGAAAATCACCTTTGAAGAAGGAGCCGACTTCGGTGACTACAAAAGAGGAACATCCGGCGGCGCTATCGACGGAGCCGGAAATGCCGAATTGCAGACGCTGCTTGTGCGGACCTTGTTGAGTAGTCCGAAATTCGCCTCCGGCTTGGACGGCAACGGCTGGCGCATAAGCCTTGAAAACGGGTTGGCAGACCTCACGATAGACACGCTGACAGTGCGGCGGATAATGACCGTGTTCGAGATGCTGGTGGAGAAAGTGAGGAGTATCGGCGGACAGATATGCGTGTCTGCCGCCAACGGCAAAATCAAGGAAGTGCGCAAGTCAGGCGGCTATTATGTCGTCACTTTCGAGCAGGAGAATACGTTCATGCCCCACGACCTTATGCGTGCCGGCAGTGCCACGAAAGGGTACTGGGTGGAGATTGCCGCCGTGACCGGCGACAGCGTGACGATAGCCGAGGACGAATTTGCCGGGGTAACGCCTATGCCCGGGGACGAGTGCGTACTTATGGGCAACACTGAGGACACGGACAGGCAGAACCTCATATTGATATCGGCAACCGAAGACGGACAGCCGCGCATAGACGTGCTTGACGGCGTGGCGGAAAAGAGTTTCGACAGCTGCCTGCGCACGCGCCTCGGCAGCCTTGACGGCATCACCGACCACTATTTTCCTGACGACAACCAGCCGCACGGCAACGGCTTGTATAGCGACAACGCCTATCTGCGCGGGACGTTCCTGCTTGCCACCGGCGAGGACGTCAAGACCATGTTCGAGGTAATCGAGGGACGCATATCGAGCGCCGTAGAGGGTGTGCGCCAAGACATGTCGGCAGATGTCGGCTACCTCAGCAATCCCGCGTTCTTGGACGGCATAGCCAAATGGGACACATCGGGCAATGCCGTGTTCTTCCTTGCCGGCAACCGCTGGCTGTGGGTCAACGGCGGGGCGCTTGCCAAGAAAGGCGACGGCGTCAGCGTCATCAAGGACGGCGAGCGCACGGTGGTGCGCATACGCAACAAATGGATAAAGCAGGCGAATGGCAACCTGCGTTCCAAGCCTACGTTTGAAGCCAATGCCGACGGCATACGCGAGGCTGTACCGGTGTATTTGGGCTTCTTCTATAAATGCACGAAGCCGGGGACATTGAAAATCGGCTTTGAAAACGTTGACAAAACCGGGTTCGCCAACTTCAACTCTATGGAGGTAGAGGAAGACCTTACGACAACCGATGGATATGTCAAATACACCTGTGACGGACTATGGAACGGCACAGGCGACTTCAAACTATCGTTCACCGGCGAGATATGCCTGTATATGCTCGTGCTGTCTACAGACAAGGCGGACTCGCTCGCGTATAAATACCGCACGCTTTTCGAGCAAAGCGAGAAGCTCGTGAAGATTGCGGCGCAGAACTTCGACAAGGACGGCAACGTGCTCGAAGAGTCGGCAATTATCACCGAGGCAAAATACAACCTTTTGATTTCGGCATACTTTGACGAGAACGGCAAACTACTCAATAGTTCAGGGCTTGTGACTACGGCAAACTTCGCAAAGATGTTCTCTACGGCAGTGGACACCAACGGACTTGTCAAGGCCGCGGACATAGAGGCGTTTGTCACCGAGGACGCCGTCAGGGGGATGATTTCCAAAATAAAGCTGTCGGCAGACCAAATAACACTCGAGGGCCTCGTGACCGCCAACGAGAACTTCAAAATACTTGAAGATGGTAGTATCGAGGCGAAAAACGGCACGTTCGGGGGCAATATCAAAACCTCGATGAAGTTCATCGAGAACAGCGATGCCATATACAACGAGACAACCGGCAAATACACTCTCGGCGATGACTTGCATATCATAGCCGTCGATGGTGCCTCAACAATAGTACTACCAACGGCGATAGAGTATGCCGGTGCACGTGTGATAATCAACAACCCGGTGACAACATACACGGCAGCGTCACAAGCCACAACCATACAGGCGCAAAACAGCCTTATTTATGGTTTCTATGACGGTAATGGTGCCCCGGGTGAAGGTAGATATACAGTTGAAGAGTTTTACTTTTTGACCGGTACGGTCGAGTTGCTCGCCATTCCACGAGCTATGCAATATCAAGAGGAGCCTGACGGCGAGACAATACGCACAAACGGCAGTTTTGTCGATTGGTGGATAACAAGCATTTCGGCAAAGCTTTATTCGGCAGGACAATCACAGGAATAACCTGTATACTCCCGAAAGCTAACAATCTAAAATATACAGAATATGGCACTGACACAAACAGACAAAAACGAGATAATCGAAGCCTTGAAGGCTGAAAGTACGGCTATCGATGATTTGACAGTTGTGACGACCACAGACGGGGTTAACTCACTTCCGGCAGTCCGTGGTTCGGACGTGGTGAGCGTCCCGATGGAGTTGTTGCGCAAACCGGCGGCAGATGCTGCCAAGTCTGCCGCAGCGGCGGCGACAAGTGCGACGAACGCCGAGATACAGGCTACTGCCGCCGCCAAAAGTGCGGCAGAGGCAGAGAAGAAGGCGACATCGGCTGAAGCATCGGTCAAAGCGATGGCGTGGCCAATAGTTAACGGCATTCGCACTGACGCGGCAGTTTCGGACGAAATATCGGCGGATCAGTTCGCGCAATGGGGCGCCGGGGAAACGTGGCATTTTGCGTTCCATCGCGGCTACAACCGCTTTGTGTGCGTCTTGCATTCGAGTGACTATAATGACTGCGAGGGTGGAGATGCCTTCGCCAAATGGCCCGGTTCTGACGAGTACAACAACGCGGACGGCACGGCACGCGCGGACCGCGTATTCAAGATGTTGGGACGGCTGTATGTGGTCTATGATGGCGAATTCGTGCCTGTAGGCGAGCACGACAAGGCGTGGTTTCGTGATTATTGGAATATGTTGTGCGGTCAGATACTCACAGCACAAGACAAGACATACGGAGGCTATGACTATGCCTCCGACACGTACACTCTCAACGGCTTGACACTGACCGAAGCCGAAGCTCGGCGAATAGCGCTATATGCCGACAAGTCCATCATCAACAGCGACACTGACAGCCGCTTCTCCGGCAATGCCGAACGCACGGTTCTGCCAATATTGATAATGGGACGAGCAACCGGGCGCTCTATGCAACGTGCGTTCGGATACGATAGTAAAAAAGAGGTCTTAACGTTCCGGCATGGCGTAAACGATATGCGATGCGTCTCCGACATCCGCGAGGCTTTCGCCGGCAACACAGCGCTGAAAAGCATCGACGGACTACGCCTTGCGCATGGTGCGCAGACTGGCTATGCCTTTTGGCATTGCTACGCCTTGAAGACATTACAGCTTTATAACCTTGATAGCGACCTCGACCTTGGCGACTGTTCTGAGCTAACAACGGACTCGGTTGTGTTTATAGTTAAATGGTCAGATACAACAGCATCGCGCACACTGACGCTGCACCACAAGGTATATTCACAGTTGACGCCGAAACAAATAAACGAAGCACGGGAGCACAACATCTCTATTGCCGAGGCCGCTGAGTAACCGAACCAAGTATCACGTTTGTTTATGGCCAAGATAAACTACAAGTCGGACTTCGACTTTATTCTCACCTTGCGTGATGCGCAAGGCAACGACATTGGCTTCCCAAATTTCAACTGGGAGGCGCGTTTTTGGACTTTCTCGCCGATGTGCGCAATGACAGCCTCATGCCACGATGGCGAGTGCGTCAACTGCTTTAATGACAGCGACAAAATACACGTTGTTATCAACGCTCCGACACTTGGATGCGGAAAGCTGCGTGTCGAATTGGTGACGCACCGCGAAAACAGCATTTATCCGGATGGCGAGCGCACACTATACACACCGTACGTTCTCGACATTGAGCTCGTCAGCGGAAAGGGAGATACGGAGGTGACCGCGGAGGCAGGGATAGTTGTGCCTACGGCTGACGGGACTAAAATTCTGCCAAGGATTGAGGTTAAAGTATGGGAAGAGGGCTATATCGCGGGTGGGGAAAAAACCAACGGAGGTCGAACATATCTTCGCCTACTCAACGCACAGCCGTATCTCGACGCAGGATATAAGCCGGTATTGTTGCACAAATGCGTGCGCAACCGGGCATATCGTAAGAAAGGAGGAGATGAACGGTGGGTTGTGCGTACCAAGGGCTGGCACATTCGTGGAAGCCAGGAGACATTGCGGCTGACAGCCAAGCAAATTGGCGGCAATACCGAACACCTTGTGGCGATAACCGGGGATGAACACTTTAGCAAAGGCAACGGCTACTCATTAAATGCGATAGACTTCGTCAAGCCGCATTCGCCGTATTACCCGAAAGATACAGATGAGCAGTTTAGATATACAGACAATATTGTCGTGTCTTGGGGAAGTCGCCCGGTGCGCATATATGACGGTGACGCGTTACATTCGCCTGTCCGCTTCAAGTTCGGCATTGCTTTCCAAAAGGACTCCGATTTTGCCAATACGCTGAGAAATCTGCCGACAAGCGATATCGTGTCCAATATAGCGACATTTTCGGTCGAATTCAACGATTGGGTGTATCGCCAGTTCTACACAGAAAGATACACTGAAAAAGAAGCCGCGACAATCGTCGACTACTACACATTTAAGTACTGACCGATATAAAAAGCAGTGGCTCGTCACACGAGCCACAACCTCTGACGCTCGTTACACGAACGACAACTTCCATAGCTCGTCGCACGAGCTATCACAATGCAAAGATACATATTTTTCAAGACAGCAAAACAATATATTATGCTAAAAATAACAGACAAAGGACAATACCGAGAGATAGCGGCCACCGCCGGGTATGTACACCGCCGAGGCACTGATGTGTATGTTCACGCGGCGATAATGTTGCCGACAGATACGGAACACAACTTCGAGGAGGTGACCGAGCGACCGGGATACGCGCCGTCCGGATATGAGGACGAAGTTGTGCGTCTCGTTAGACAGCGTTACGATGTCGAGGCGGAGTTTGCCATTCTTAGACAGCGCAATGAGAAGCCGGATGAGTTCAACGAATACTATGCATTCGTTGAGGGGTGCAAGACTCGAGCGAAAGCAAAACATATCTAATAAGAACGACCTTCGAATGATGCTCGGAGGTCGTTCTTATTAGGGCTTAAAAAAGTGTTTCGTTGGTACGTTTCGTTTTATGTTTTTCGCACGCTTCGTTTTAGTTTTCGCACGTTTCGTTTTGTGAGCGTTGCACGCTTCGTTTTGTGGATTATAAACGCAATTAATAATTTTGACATGCTGAACGATGCCTGCATCCGATATACGTCTGTCATATCTGACACTCTTGGCATAACTTATGGCACAATGTGCATCGTATTGTATATCCTCATTCCGTTGTTATGGACTGCGGTGCTGATATGCTCGTCTCGGTTGCTGATAATTTCCGGCTGTAGCATTCGGAACGGGGCCAAATATGAGGATAGGAAACACAAGTTAGGCCGAATATTATTTTATGTCGGATTGGGTATTATCGGCACCACAATCTTGTTTTATGCCGTTACTTTCTGTTATGTAGCACTGAAGTAGTTCGGAGCGACACTAATATAAATATTTTCAGTAATTCACTTCTCCAAATAACATCCGATATCAATGATTGAATATCTTATAATACTCGGTTTTTGTATGGCTGTACACGAGTGCGGCCACTTCTGTTTTGCCAAAGCTTTCGGCGTACTTGTATATTCTTTTCAGGTGTTTATGGCCCCTATAGCGGCGCTGTTGCGTTATTATCCCAAGCAGGGATGTTTGTGTATACTCGATGTTGAGGCTACGTCTGACGACAGTAATGACTCCGAGGGAGATGCTGACGTAAACGAAAACCGGGTCGAGCAGCGCAGCAGTTGCCTGATACGTATCCCTTTACCGCGCCCCAAGGGCGAAGTATCGCCCACGTCGTGGCGCAATACCGCCTTCGGACTCGGATGGCTGCCGGTGATGGCCTATGTGCGCATGGCTGACAGCTACGGCGTGGACGGACACGAGCCTCTGCCGTGGGAATTGCGCTCCAAGCCGGCGTGGCAACGGCTGCTGGTTCATAGCGGCGGCGTGATGGCCAACGTCTTGTTCGGACTGCTGGCCTTTGTCGTAGCCAATTACGTCTGGATGTATAATGCCGACTCGACATATCTGCTTGCCGCTATAGGCGGAGGCTTGACTCAATGCTGGGATGCGCTGTCATTCTTTTTGGCGCACCCGCTGGCCATTTTCGGCGTGGGCGGCGGCTTTGAGGCCGCGCCGTTGATTGTCTGCAAGATGCACGGTATAGTGTACTTCACCGGACTCCTGTCCATAATCCTGGCTGTGGGTAATGCGCTGCCCATCCCGGGGCTGGACGGATCGCGCATGCTTCTCAACCTTGCCGAGATAGTCACGCGTCGCGCCCCCTCGGAACGCCTTCGTCGCAACATCGACATCGTCGGTGGATTTCTCGTCTTTCTATGGATAGTTTACCTCGTCATCTCGTGGATAGCGTAAATGTTGACTATATGGTAAATCACTAATAATAAACAGCAATCATTATGGAAGATTACAATTCTGACTTAGAACAACCTGCGACCGAACCGCAAGGCAAGGCCGCCGAAACCGAGAACAATCTGTTTACCATCCCGCCGTTGGCCGAACGCGACCCGGAGTCGTTGGAGGATGACAGCATCTCGGGCTGGATGCTGTTTATGTACGTTTGCATCGGATTGGGCGCGCTTTTGAGTTTGCTCAGCCTCAAAGAGCCCGGTGTTACGCCGATCATTCGTTATAACGTTTGGATCAACCTGGCCTTTGCCGTCTATACCATTGTGGCTGCGTACAAGCGTATGCGCAACGCGATATTCCTGGCCAAGACGTACATATGGGTCTCGCTACTGACCAATGTCTGTTTGATTTTGCAAGGGGCTCTTGTTATGCCTGTTGGCGCCGGTCTGGAAACGTCCACCGCCGTGGGTGCCGTCTTCTCCGCCGCATGGCTGTTCTATCTATATAAGAATAAGAGCCACGCCGTCGAGGCACGTTTCCCACGCAATATGCGCCGTGCATTCGTCTGGGACTGGCTCGCGATACTCGTGGTCTTTGTCGTTCCCTTTGTAGCTATAGCCATCCAGTCTTACCGAACGACCGACACCATCGAATATGCCGAAAAAACGCCCGATGCCAAGGCCGTGAAAAAGCTCAAGTCCGAAATCGCGAAACTGAAGAAGCAATGCCCGACGAGCATGGGTGGTCTGGATATAATGTCGGTGGACTATAATGAGGACAATAATATAGGGAAATTCAGAAAATAGTCAACTAATTATTTGTCAGAGTCATAGAAGTTTTG
>ENA-OUQC01000376-OUQC01000376.1-human-gut-metagenome-genome-assembly--contig:-NODE-376-length-34677-cov-5.727745_pt1 | contig 34677 bp, 39 predicted proteins | sample MGYA00237942_ERZ548815 | MGnify/ENA primary metagenome ERZ548815 (study PRJEB26490, sample SAMN05194722) | human gut metagenome | biome: terrestrial biome; feature: human-associated habitat; material...
CCGCGCCAAGGTACGAGGCCGAACCGGACGCCGCATCGCCCAGAGCAGCGCAGAAAGGACCGACCACCAGGCCATCGCCCCAGCCACCGCCGACACACGCATAATCGACTTGGCTGTTATTGTACCACATGCCGTCAGCCTCATAAGTGCTGCTCGAACCGCTTGCAGTAACCGGCAGTCGTCCGAATGCTTCCGTCTTCATACTGCTGATGTAGCCGCCAGATGTACCAGCCGGGGTAGCATTTGCAACGGTCTTATAACCGCTGCCATCCGTATTATAGTCAGCTGCGGTGGAACCATCATGAGTACCACGAGTCAGTTTAACCTTCTGCGTACCGTTGGCATTGATCCAGCCGGCGGTACGACGCCACAAGTTACCCCAGACATTCTCCATACCGAAGACCTTTACGCCGGAAGTCTGGTCATTAGACCCCCAGAACATACCCTTGGTATTCATCGTACCGGGGGCAATAGCATTGCTATTAGAACTCTTGCACCGTCCGTAACCAAATGCAGTCTGGCACTCGGTAGAACGAGCCATCATGACCAGCAGATCCTGAAGCAGCAGTCGATCAGCCAGCACCTCGATATACCAGTCGTTACCATTTGCTATCGCACCGTTAATGTCAGCAGACGCAGTCATGTTAACATTATTTTCTTTGCCGCTAAGAGATCTCAATCTGCCGTTTACCGAAGACCCAAAATAAATCGGAGTATAGAAATGGTCAATCTGGTTGTTATTGCGATCATAGTTGCACCAGCAATCCCAATCATCATCCTGCGGGGTGTCGGAGCATCGGAAGTGATAGACACCGTTCGACTCCCAACGCTTCGTATAGATCTTCGGCCACTCCATCATAGCGTTGCCGCCAAAGGAAGAGTCTGCAACCTTGGAAACAGAGCCGTCAACCTTCCTGGTATAGTCATCGGGATTGAGGTAATGATCTACGACACCAGCATAAGTCAACATGCAAGGACGAGGCATAAATTTTTCACCCGGGTCAAACGCCCAACCGCCATAGTTGAACTTACCAGTGCTGAAATTCATAGCTGCCGGAGTAAATGCTGCATTATCCACATCAGAAGGATAAGTTACTCGTCCTGTGGGACTTGAGGTTGCCTTGACCAGATCATAGCCGAACAGGTAGTTTCTCTTCTTCGGGGTTGCACTGGTTCTGTTTGCCTCACTGCGGTTATAGGCACCGGTACTGGTGTAAGGAAATGCGGAATAGTAATACACCACTCCGACTGTCACATTGGTATCCGTATAAGTGCCGTTGGCAGTGATGTTCTTGAACAGTTCACCCTCAGTCTCACTGGTAGGATAACCAGTCGTGCTCCTACGGATGACTGCACCTGCAACGCCACTCGGCAGCTTCGCCGTGATTTCAACCTTGACGGTGTCGGATGCCGAAACATACACCGACTTAGCGGAAAACGCCTGCATCGGCTCCGGCTCGTTAATGACCAAACGATTAGCCTTATTTCGGTTATACACGCCCTGAGTCGTATAAGGAAATGCCGCATAGTAATAGGTTCCAGTAGCTGACAACCCAACATCAAGAAAAGTTGTCGATTCCTTAATGTCGGCGACCAAATCACCATCGAACTCGTTTTTAGGATAGTCAGTTGTCTTCCTCCGGATAATTGCACCTTCCACAGTGCAGAGCGTCTGTTCATTTACAACTGTGTCATTAGGGAGAGTAGCTGTAATCGTAACACTATACTGTGACTGAATTACTCCACCACGCGCAGTAAATGCCAGCATATTGGACGGCTCAATGCCGCCGAAGAAATGTCGGTTTTTACCGAAAATCAGATCTTCTTCTGCCATTTTGATTGTTCTCCTTTCGTTTTAAGAATAAGTTACAACGGTACTGATAAGCTTGCCATCGGAGTCAAAAGTTTTAACGGCTCTCGCCACTTCTGCTCCCGCTGCACTCTTCAGCACATTTGTCATGGTCAGGAATCCATCAGAGAATGTCTTCGTCAAGGTTCTGCCGTCACTTGCGGTTGAAGTGATAACTGTACCGTCGTCCGAAAACTCCTTGGTTCCGTCTTCAAAGCCAACCAGTAAAATCCGCTTGACTTCTTCCTTGTCGATTTCAAGTTGCAGATTTCCAGCGACATCACCGCTGAGCTGATCTTTCATCTGATTGTACCAGGCGAGAAAATCAGCTTGCTCAGATGCGATCCACTGGTCAAGAACAGTCTGTTCCTGTTGGAGGTCCGCTTTCATTTCGTTGAACCAAGTCGTGAAATCGCTTTCCTCCTGGGCGATCCAGTCATCGACTTCCTGAGATCGTGCATCGGTGAAACGGTCAAGCTCATCCTGCCATTTGCCAAGCAGCTCATCCAGACTGATTGTCTGAAGAATACCGGTTACAAATGGTGTAGACTCTGTGCCGACCATAGGTGTAATGTCAGCCTGGTTGATGACCGCTGTACCGTATTTCCTGTAAATATAACAGAGAGGGTACTGGTGGACATTTCCCTCGTTTGTCAAAGTCGGTCTTGACGGTGCGCTGGACGGATTACCTTTGACGAATTTGATCGTGTTCTCACGCACTGACTCGGTTCCGTTTACTTCGAGAACCACCGCATCGATACGGTCAAGAAGCACTTCTGCTTCCGGGGCAGTCATCGGCAGAATACTGTCATTCACTGTCCATGTATGATCGAACCAAGCCTTGCCGATACCGACATTGACGGTAAGCCCGCCTGCGGCTTTTACAGCAAAAGCGGTTCCGATAGAAGCAAATACGCCGTCAACAATAAGCCCATCGAAGATAGCCGACATCTGTGCGGCATTGTACTTGCGGTCACCGTTAAGTGAATTGAAAAATCCGCTTGATACACTCATTCAGTTTTCCCTCCTTACTTTGAAATAGTTTTGAAGGTCGGATAAATTGACAATCCTTCCTCGCTGTTTGAGATGACCAGCTCTGAAATGTAAGCTGAACCCTCATTGCCATATTCATTGGCGATTTGAACAATGTCTCCGATAAAGAAATCCTCGCCATACTTAAACAGTCGAGTAACTTCAACCTCGCCTTCGAACGCAGTAGTCACGATATGGTCAGCCAGGTTCTTCAAACCTTTTGTCTGAAGCTGTGCCATATACTCTGCATTAGAGAGCGTTCCATCTTCGGTATCAGACGAGATGTCACGAGCATCTGTAAAAAGCTCACGCCGGCCAAGCCCGGAAGCTGAACCAACGATAGCAGTTCGTCTTGATGCTCCTTCGCCCTCTCCTGCGACCAGAGTCACATTTCGGAAACTTGCTCTGGATGAATAATAGTTGCTGTTAATGATGTTCTCAAAGTTCGGAGAGAAAACAACATACGGATTTTCTGTCTGTTCATAAGAGCGATCAACGCCGGCATACAGACTGAATGCAAACTCATTTTCATCTGTCAGTACGATCTTGAACCCTATATTGTTTTCCTCGCAGAGTCCTTTAATGACATCGTACAGGCAGTCGCCTGTGTATTGATTATCAATCTTCAGACTTGTGATTTTAGGATCAGTGGAGGGCACAAACACAAAATTGGAAATCTTTCGATCTGCAATAGATGGGGAAATGATGCATTCATTCAGCATTGTCTGAATGCCATTTTGAAGATTTCCGTTAAAGATTCGCTGCCCCCAGATGATGCGGCGTTCAAGAATAGACTCCAATGATCTGCCAGTGATGATAAGATGATTACCTTCTTCAGTATCGGCGTTGATCTTGATGTCTTCGATAATCATACAGTGTTCCGAATCCTTCAGCCACAGATAGTAGTCCTCTTTCAAATACTGCAAGAGTTGTGTATCCATCGCAAAGAAAATTTCGAAATCTCCGTATGCATTGTATCGATCAGTCCATATCATGGATTCATAAGTATCTATGACGGCTACGGACTCGAAATCGGTATTTAAGACCAAAAGCTCCATAGTTATACCCCCTCATAGATAACTTTGTTTTCAATTCTGAACTGAAGATTGGTAACGCCGCTATCAGCGGTAAATGCGAAAATGTTATCGCCCTTTGCCAGCGTGAACCAGTCAGTATTCTTATCCAGACAGTTCAGAATATTGTAAGAAACGCCTTCACGAATCAAGGTAATGCTCTTATCGCCCTTTGAGGTGTTAATAACGATATCATCGCTTGCACTGACCCCTTTCCCTGTAAGCTTTTGGAGCTTTGCAGTATCAATCTTCATGACTTCTCTGGTTTCCGTATTGTAAATATTGATGTTGCTTGCCGGACCGATAGCATGAATATAAATCGTTACGCCGATTTCGGCATCACCGTAGTAAGTGATGACACCCTCAGTTTTGATTTGGATTTCGCCAAACACAAGCAGAGGTTCCGTTAGAGATTCATTCGAAAACGGAAATTCAAACATTGGGTCAATGCTGTAGAAATCCGTTACATTGTTTCCATCCTCTCCGGCTGAATAAAAGAATGGGTCGGGGCAAATGATCGAGATCGATGTCCCTTCCTGTGAGCTGAAAATGTTTGGTTCGTTGGACTCCACATAACCGCTTGTTCGTACATATCGGTTGTCAGTTTCAATAACGATTTCAACATTTTTCTTTGCCGGAAAGTATTTGTAGGATTTCTGTCGCACATCCTCGATCGTTTCTCCATAAACCGTATCAACAAATACGATTTGAAAGACGATGTTCCTCTGACTCAGTCTGGCAGAATTAAACATAGAGCCGTCATTGGTGACGACTTCTGTTGTGTTGACAGTTGCTTTGACCGGACCTAAACCGGTTACAGACTTGATGAGGAAGCCCGAAACCTCAGGCTCCCTCAAGTCAAGTTTGATCCTATCACCTAAGTAATTGGTGATAGCGAATGAATGAATCATGTTTCCACCAATCCTTTCAACGCCGAGAACTGATTCTTCGTCTGACGATAAATATCGATCCTCGACAGTGCCTTAGGCGAATAATTGTTTTGTGTGAAATTGTAATTGTTTCCAGAGGCAGGCGTAGTACCGCCATTTTGAACGACACTTGCACCATCACGCTCCATGCCTGCACTGATCTTCATTGCTTGGTTTCGACTCAGAAGTGCCGATAGTCTGCCAGCACCCTCTGTTACATCAGACAGATCAAGCAGCGGTCGAATCGTCGGTTGAGAGTCAATCCCGTTTTCGATGAAGTCGCCAATCTTGGAAACTGCATTGCGAAGTCCATCTTTAGCCGATTTTGCAACGGATGCACCGGCATCATAGGACTTATCGGTGTAATCAATCAGAGAATTGACAAAGCCCATACCGAAGAATCCGCCAATTCGATAGCCGACTTTAGAAGGCGAGTTAATGTCGAGTTCAGCTTCCGCAGCCCGTGCAGCAGCTCTTGCCATTGCTCTGGCTCGTGCTTCTGCGTACCAGGTATACTCATCGATACCCTTAGCAAAACCCTCGACAAGATACTTACCGGCATTGTAGAAGTCGGTGTACTTATTTCGGATTGCAGTCAGACAGCTATTGATGATCTGAACAAAGGCATCTTTTGCAAGCTGATTCTTTGTCCGAATACCGGCAATGAGATTTGTCATTGTGGTCTGTCCAACGGTGTTAAACTCGTAGAACTTATTTCGGATTGCAGTCAGACAGCCGGATACGATTGTGACAAATGCCGACCGAGCCGATGCATCACCGGTGCGAATACCGGAGATAAAATTGGTCATCATCGTCTGACCCATGATCGTGAACTGGCTGTACTTACTTGTAAAAGCGGTGACAATACCGTTAATCATGGTAGTAAAGGTGCTTGTCAGATTTCCTTGCTGTGCTTTGGCAGCGTTGATGAATGTAGTGACCATTGTGTTTGCAGCAGTGCTCACACGAGAATTGGCATTCGTAAAAGCATTGATGAAGCCATCGATACCTGCATTGCCCAAATTCGTGAGGTTCTGAGCAAATGTAGACATTCCACTTGTATCAACGCTCTTAATGCCGTTTGCCAAGTCCACAAGGTTTCTGAACTCGACAACTACTCCACTCAGCTTGGTCACATCCACGCCACTGACGCTATTGTAATATGCAGCGAAAGACTGGCCGAAAGACACCAACTGCTCACCGAAGCTTGCAATATCGTTATCGCCAGTAAACCAGGATACGATACCGCCGCTATTCGGCAAATTGTTCGAAAGTTCAACCAGAGCTTTAGCCGCATTTGCAGAGTTTGTAACAACCGATGCATCCAATCCTGTAACAGCCAAAGAATAGTTCTTCATTGCAGTACCAAACGGAACGAGCTGCTCTCCAAAGGTTTCAAGATCATTGTCACCCGTAAACCAGGATACAACACCGCCCGTATTCGGCACTGTATTTGCAAGTTCAAGCAAAGCCTGACCTGCGGTAACGCTATTTTGAATGACATCGGCTTTCAATCCGGAAACGGCGTCAGAGAAATTCTTCATTGCTCTGCCGAACGGAACGAGCTGTTCTCCGAAATCGTCCATATCATTCTCTCCAGCGAAGAAGCCGACAACACCGCCACTATTCGGAACAGTGCTTGCCATCTCTGCAAGTGCTTTACCTGCGGTAGCCGCTTCTGTAATAACACTGGCATCGATTCCGGCAACTTCATTTGCAAAGTTACGCATGGCGCGACCAAATGGAATAAGCTGTTCGCCGAACGCATTCATGTCATTCTCTCCGGCAAAGAACCCAACAACGCCACCAGTATTAGGAAGCGTATCGGCCATCTCCGCAAGAGTCTTACCTGCAATTGCAGCATTGGAAACCGCTTCTCCATCAATACCGCTGATTTCATCAGAGAATTGTTTCATGGCTTTTCCGAACGGAACCATCTCTTCAGCAAAGCCGGAAAGCGAATTTCCACCGGTGAACCACGAGGTCAGTCCATCCAAAATATTTGCGGCTGTCAGGATAAGAATCGTTTCTGCAAGAGCCTTGACACCGTCCAGCATAGCCGGATCTATAGAAGCCGCACCGTCAAGGAACGGCTGAACATTGGCCATGAAACCGGAAAGGTCAGAACCAATTTGCGGGAATTGACTGGATACGCCACTCATAAAGCCGCCGACGATACCGCCAACAAACTTACCGATTGCTGTGCCAATTCCCTGAAGCAGGTTGCCTCCTTCGTTGATAAGCCAGTTCAAGCCCGGAATTTGCGCCAGAGCGCCGACCGCAGCGAGCACAAGAGCAAGTTCAGCGATGACAGCACCCATACCGAGAACGCCCAACATTGCACCTGGAACCAGAGCAGCCACTGCACTCAAAGCCGCCATAATCGCTGCAAGCAGACCGATACCGACAATTCCCTGAAGAAGAGTTTCAGTGTCGATACCCTTAAGTGCGTCTACAATACCTGAGAAGAATGCCATCAATACATCCACCGCAGCCTGAATCAGACCGGGGAGGTTCTTAGCGACACCTTCAAGTACAGCGATAAGGAATTGGAAAATAGAATCGACGATAGACGGGGTGTATTCTACCAACGCTTCAAGAACACCTGCGATAAGCTTCAATGCTCCATCAGCAATAGCGGGAACGCACTCGACAAGCACATCCACCAGCATGAGAACAACTGCTTTGACTGCTTCGCCGATGGCTCCTGCACTATCTGCGATAACTTTGCAGAACTCAACGATTGCCTCACCGATCTTAGCCACGATAGCAGGAATTAGCGCCGCGACGCCAGTGATAATAACAGTCAAAGAAGCAACGATGGCTGTAGCGCCAGCGGTTCCTGCCGCTGCAAGAGCCGTCAAGCCTACTGCCAAGGCGGACAAACCGGCACCTGCTATAGCAAGTCCGGCGCCAATACCGACAACTGCTACTCCGATTAGTGCCAGCGAGCCACTCAAAGCAAGAATGGACGGAACCAACGGAGTCAATACAGCGCCAGCAACACCGAGGATAGCAAATGCACCAGCCAAAGTGACAAGACCTTTTACAATGGAACTCCAACTCATAGCACCGAGAATAGCCAGTACCGGAGTAAGCACCAATAGGGCACTTGCAGCAACAAGCAGAGCCGCAGAGCCGGCAAGGGTGCCTGTCATGACATTTAATCCGATAGCAAGGATTGTCATTGCCCCACCAAGGGTAATAAGTCCTTTTGCTACCTGCTCCCAACTCAGATTCCCCATCTTCTCAAGAGCAGTCGAAAGGACGACGAGTGCCGTAGCAACGATCACCAAACCGGCACCAATACCAGCCATATTATTCGGCATGAATTTAACCGCCACGGTGATAGCGGCAAGTGCTCCCGCCATAGCAGTCAGACCACGAGCGATCTCACCCCACTGCATGATTGAGAAATCCTTAACCGCAGAGGCAAGGATTTTCATAGCGGCGGCAATGGCGATTAACGCCACACCGGTAGAAATGACATTTTGAGCATTTCCGGTAAGTTTTGTGAATGCAGTGATCTCGGCAAGAAGAGCAGCAATAGAAGCAAGCCCCTTACCGATGTCTTCCCATTTCATTTCGCCGAAATCTTTGCAGGCAGATGCTAACACCTTGATTGCAGCCGAAAGAATCACAATGCCTGTAGCCGTGGTAATAGATTTGCCGCTGAATTTTGCAGTTCTCAGGAACAGAGAAATCTCCGCAAGCAATACCCCAACACCCACAAGACCTTTAGCAAGCTGGTTCCAGTCCAATTTAGCAAGTTGCTCGCAAACAGAAGCAAGAATCTTGATTGCGGCAGCAAAGATCACCATTTGAGTAGCACCCTTGATAATAACTTTACTGTTGGAACTCATAGCTTTGGCTGCGGCAACCATCATAGTGGTTAAACCCGCAACACCAATCAGACCAGTAGTAAGCTGTTTTGTGTCCAGATCTGCGATCTTTTTAAGTGCACTCGCCAAAATAAGCACCGCCGTAGCAATACCGAGCATAGCTGTTACACTTTTCACTACACCAGTTGCCTGACCACTGATCTTGTTAAACACTGCCATAGAAGCGAGAAGATCAGCAAACAACACAGTGATTGCTCCAAGAGCCACATTCAGTTTTTCGCTGTCTACGAGACTAAGTGCAATCAAAGATGCTGTGAGAATGGCAATAGCCGATGCAATTTTCAGCAATGTACCTGCCTGTAACTGATTCTGGTAAGCTTCAAAGCATCCTCGGACGCTATCAAGAATCCCGATAAAAGATTCTTTGAAACTACCAATGTCTTCGATAGCTTCTCGGAAGGTGCCGACAAACTTCGTGATGCCGACCGCAATAGCACCGAAGGAGATTCCATTCAGTAGATCGATGATTCCACTGAAATTGGCTTCGCCGAGATTCTTCGCCAAGGAGCTGCCGAGTTCACCGAGGATTTTCACAATACCGCTGCCGATCGTTTTAACAGCATTCCACACGGCAGAGAGAAGCTGAACAAACTGGCAGTTAGCGAGAGTTTCGCCAATGACCTCAAAGGCGACGATAACGCCGGATTTCATCTCACCGGCTGCTTCTCCGACCTGCGCCATTCTCTCATGAATTCGCTCAAGCAGAGAATGAAACACTTCAAAATTGGCAGATTCGAATTTCTCTTTGATCTTGTTCTTCAGCGTGGATAAAGCTGTCATAATTGTCTGAATGACCGTAGCGATACCCTCACCAACTTTCTGGAATGCTCCACTGGTTTTGATAAACTCATCAAACGCAACAATAGCATCGCCAATACCGCCGGTGAAACCGAGAATTCCATCTCCGAGAGTTCCAAACCCACCGAACAATGGTTTGATTGCTGTAAATATAGCGGAAAAGGCTTGCTTAACGATATCCAAGATCGCAAACAAGCCTTTGAAAGTGGATTTTAGATTTGCTGAAGCTGTATCGCTAAGCTTCAAATTCGCTGTGAATTTTCGCAGATTTTCAGTGATGTCATAAAGCTGCTTGGCTGTAGTAGGAGGAAATATCTCGCGGAATGCTTCATAAATCGGTTTGATAACACTCTGAACACCTTCAAAAGCATTTTTAAGTGCCTCAATCAGTTTAGTTCTTCCGCCAAGATCTTTCCATCCCTGCAACATTTCATTACGAGCATCTGCCTGAGCATCAATGAATCCACCGATGACCTGACTAAGCCCAGTCCAAAGAGCTTTGGCTTCCTCAAAGTTACCGAACAGGATTTCCCATGTGTTTGCCCATCCGGAGCCTACGGCTTCTTTCAGAGTGTCCATCAACTGGGAGAATGTCTTAACATCCTGCGCTGCGGCAAATGCTTTTGCGCCGATTTCTGTTGTCTCATCGGCGTAATCACGAAGAGTGCTAACAAGAGCTTCTGTAGTCATCCACTGATCCTGCAAAGAATCATTGAAGCCATGTGTAGCATCGATGACATTACCCTTGACCGTTTTGTACATTCCATCAGCAGTCTTGGTTAATGTACCGCAGGCAACAGCCGATTCAAGAAGCTGTGTCTTAAATTCAACAGTTGCCATGTTAGCGTTCTCGATAGATTTCCAGTCGATCAGCTTAACATAACCAGCAGACAAAGCCTGGGAAAAGTTATACATGGCACGGGATGCCTCATTTACATTGGCGCCGGAAACGGCGGCAACATTCGAGACACCCTGGATAGCCATAACTGCATCCTCAAGTCCTACGCCAGCATTGGTGAATTTACCGATGTTGGAAGTCATGTCCTGGAACGAGTAGATGGTCTTATCAGAGTAGGTGTTGAGTTCCTGGAGATATTTATTTACCTCTTCAAGAGAAGCACCCGTACTCATCATGATGGTCTGAATTGACCCCATCTTCAGCTCGTATTCTTCAAAACCCTGACTGATGGGCTCGATCGTCAAGGAATGAAGCATTTGCTTGCCGGTATTAACGACTGAGTTGGTGATATTTGCAAGGGCGGTTACAGCCATGACCTCCAATGCCGAGAATCGAGTCTTTACTGTTTCAACCGCAGAACCGAGCCCCGACATATCGACTTTCTTAGCAGCACTGTCAATGCTTTCAAGACCCTTTGTAGCTCCATCCATATCCAAACTCTTCTTTAATTTTTCAATGGTGGACAGACTTGTCTGAACATTGCTCTCAAACTGCTTATTGTCAAACCGCATTTCTACGACTCTTTCGTCGATAGTTTTACTCATAGCTTCGTAACCTCCTTCCATGCTTCATTTGCAATTTTGTCGAAAATAGGCTGGATAGCAGGATTGATGTAGTCTCGACCCTGTACCCAGCCTCCGTTACGAGTTCCGTGACCATATTGCAGAATGATCGCGATCGGAACCCCATTTTGAATATTTGAGTTGTAAAAGGTTATCTTTGCAGATCCATTTCGGTTTACGATTTCGTAATACCATGAACTGGCGGTCAAACCGGAATCGACAGGCGTTGCAGACGCAAGAGCAGCGACCCCTTCTCGGCCATACTTGTCGAGGTCTCCGAGATGGACCACTTCCTTTGCCCTCTCCAAAAAGCGTGTAACTTTAGAGAAGTCTCCCTTGTGACTGAACCTTATCATTCACGGACCTCCTTATTTAAGAAGCTGATTAACCCGATTCTGTATCACGGAAGGATCGTAACCAGCCGCCTTCAGACGATTAGTTCTATCAGCGCCGTTACCCCACAACCCCTGAATCACTTCACGGGCAACCTGGTCAGTGCTTTTCTTAGCTGAAGATGCCGAAACCGCCGTCCCGCTTTTAGTCGTTACATAGGTGTCGAATCCAGCAGCTTTCAGCCTTGCAGCCATTGCATCGGCATTCGCTTTCTTGCTGAAAGCACCGACCTGAATCTTGTAAAGGTTATCAACCTTGACCATGTAAGTATCGAAACCGGCAGCTTTCACTTTCTGAAGCATAGCATCCGCATTTGCTTTATTGCCGAAAGCTCCTGTCTGAACCCGATAAAGTACCTGGTTGTCGACCGGCTTATCGTTTCCACCGGTGGAACCTCCGAGCTTCGCGGTAACTTTGGATGCAAGATCGCCCATTCGAGCATACATCCAGTCACCCGGACAGCTCTTATTGGCAAACCAACGATGTACAGTCAGAACCATTTCATTGGAAGCAGGCTCATAGTTCAGAGTCTTTGTCTTATCACCGAGCCACAGCAACTTGGTCTTTCCATAACGCTTGCAAATGTCCGCACAAAGCTCGATCAGCTTGGCGTACACAATATCATTGAATGCATAGGGGTGTGTAGCATCACTGGCGCACTCGATTGTAATCGCACGCTGGTCGTTAGCATTGGAAGAAGAACACCAGGAACGATTCTTCTCCTCCACATACATACCTACTCGACCGTCTACACCGATACCGTACTGACAAGAAGCCTGCCGAGAAGTCGGAGCAAAAATATTGCCCAGGGTTTCTACCGAGCACTGACCGACTACGCAATGAGGTGTAATACGGTCAACGGCATGGGTTCTCTGCCCGGAATGATTCGGGCTCAACTTGGTATAGGATACCAGAGGACTGTTACTCATTTTTCGTTTCCTCCTTCACGCTTTGAATCTGCTTCAACATCTGAATCACCTTGTCATAGCCAACCGTAGAGATCAAGAAGCCCAGATACATCAGGACAACGATCTCAACTCCGATCTTCATGGTGAAGACGGTGTCAGTCATGATAAGGTAAATTACACTGACAGCACAGGCGATCAGGACGGATAAAATAGCCGCAAGAACATTGGAAGAATACTTGACCTTCGTTCTATCAAGCAACTTCTTAATGCCTTCCACCGTCAGATTTGTGATAACAGATACGATCAACAGTGCTGTAGTCAAAAAACTGATAGGCATAACTAAACCTCCTCATAATTCGTATTTTCAGCAGACTCGCTTTCTTTGTTCAATCTCTCTTCTCTTTTTTCAAAGAAAGTTTCAAACAAGGCTTTCAGAAAATAGCCAACCATAACACCCACAATTGTGGTGGCGATAGTGCTGGAAAGAGACTCTGCAATTTGTACCTGCCCCATAAATGCAAGTACATAAGACAGTTGCAGATCGATCAATGCAATAACAAGAATCGCTGTAACTGCTTTTTTGGTATAAGTTTTCAGCCATGCTTTATAAGATGGCTTGTTATAGCAAACCTTCTTAAAAAAGCATTTTCGGCATCGCCTGTTCATTCAATCACCCCTTAGAACCAAAGCGTTTTCGATTGGCGGCATTGATGGCTGCATTCCGATTCCACATTTCACGCTTGCTTCTTCGCTTAGGTGGAGAATTCTTAACATTGCACACCCGTATGAGAGTCAACAGCCTATTCAAATGCCATTTTTGAAACTCTACCGGAATGTTGTAAGAAATCATCCAGTAATAAATAAGCTCAGATGTAACCGTTTCCTTGTGACCTCTGGCTTGCTTATCTTCAATGAGATAAGTTGCAGTCATTGGTGCCTCGATATACGCATTGATGGCGGCATAGTTTTCAGCAGACAGCCGAGTATATACTTCGGGATCGACATTCTGGGTTAAGGTCATACATCGTACATAATCAAGAATTTCCGCATCGGTTTTTTCTTGTTTTCCGAGAAATGCCTTATTCCATTTGCTTTCCCATTTTGAAAGAGAGACTAAGGAATGCTCCAACTGCAAAGTCTGCTCTTTCTTGTAGACAAATTCTTCATGAATTTCATCCCAAAACTCGGCAGCCGGCACAGTAATTTTCAGCATTCCTTAGTCCTCCGAGCTTTCTTTAATTAGATGTGATGGGCGCAGCCTGCTTATTGCCGTTAGCACGCATCACATGGTTGACAAATTCGGATGCAGCACCGGCATCGGTGACAAGCTTCTCAAACAGCACCTCATAAGCGGGAGTTTCCATAAAACCTCTGGAAATTTCCTCGGACTTCATGAAGCGTCTGCCGTCATCGCTCTTCTCGCCATAGGCGGTCTTAATAAAGTTCTCGAAGAACTCCATAATAAGCGCCCCATTCGGACTGGCAGCGATACTCTTGAGCTGAACATCGTAGCCACCCTTGGCACTCGCCTGCATCTTTACGATTTCAGGCTTGGACAGGTCGAAGTAGAAATCTTCGGTTCTCTGAACACCATTCAGATCGGTATAAGTGATAGTTTCCTTAGTCATTGAATTTTTCTCCTTTCAAATTAAAAAAAAAGTAGGAGCCGCCAGCTTACCTGAATACGGCTCCATAATTATACAGATTAGCCCTGAGGATTCTGAGTCTTATCGAACAATTCGATGATCTCATCGGGCAGAGGCAGACGAGGCTCGACGCCATCGCTGCTGCCATCGGTGGTCGGGTCCTTACCGTACAGGATCTCTTCCAGCTGAGTCATGAACTCGGCACTAAACTTAGTGGAGTCAAAGGTCAGCGTGGCGGTCGGCTTCAACTTCTTACCGTTGACCAGCTTGTTGATAGAGACAGGCGTGGTGCTGATCTCCCAGGACAGAGTAGCCGCCTCAGGACTGTCATTGACAGTGCTGTAACCCTTTTCAGAAGGCGCTGCCAGGCAGCCATAAACCAGATGCAGCTTATAACCGTAATCGTTCAGATCGGTATCGTTACCCAGAATGGTACGATATGCCAGACCGAAAGTCTTACGGGACTGCTGACCGGCGTACATACCGGGCATGATCTCAACAGAGCCATCACACTCGGCAAACTCATCGGGGTACATATACGCCTCGACGGTAGCGCCGAACTCCTCGTTGGAAACCAGGTTCACATACTTGATGTTATCGGCGTAAATCGGGGAAGCCTCAGCACCGGAAGGACTCTCGGTAACGGTAGTCAGACCATTCCATGCAACGCCCTTGTTGTAAACGCCGCCGGTCTGCATCGGATAGAGAACGCCATGGTCACAGCCAGTTTCATACAGGCGTTCACCAGTTTTATCCCAAATGATTTTGGACATAAAGATATTCCTCCTTATCAGAAATAGAGCGAGAAATTCCAGTGATTCAGATTCTCGCTTGCATAATATCGTTCAAATCGGCAGGTAGGTATAGCAACCACCTTACCGACAAGCTCACTATCCGGATCAGAGTCAATGACTGTGACCGAATAATGTCTGTGAGATGAATAAACCCCGTTATCGGCGTGCACATTTTCGATGTCATCAAGTGCATAAACGATAGCGGGGTATTTCATTTTTACCGACTCAGGAGGCTGAAAATACACATTTTTGCTTTCGAGGAGTTCTTCCAGGAAAGTTTGCAGATCAAGCCTGCTCGCCATTGTATACACCTCCCACAGTCAGTATAAGTCTTGGGTACTGAACTTCAACGCTTGTCACCTTCCATTTAGCACCCATAAACTCAACATACCTCATCGAATGAAAATTCTCATTGGCAAATGGATCGGCTACGATACTGATCTCATTCGCAACATTGATGTTGTCGTTGAGTTGTTCCGCAGACTGAAGCCTACGAGTGTTACGAGTTAAATCACCATAGTACATACGCTCGATGATTTTCTCTGTCCAAACGCCCGGCTTAGTATCTTCTGTTACAGCGTAGCCAATTACTCCATAAAATTTAGCCATTTTGAATTTTCACTCCTTACTCAGTCGCCAAGGTCAGTCCCTTAAGACTATAAGTCTTTGTGGCGGTATCTTCACCATTGGTGACAGTAACCTTTACCGACTGCTTTGCCGTATCGGCGATCTTCAGCACAATCAAACCATCGTCGTCCAGTTCGACTGCTCCATTCTTACCGCCAATCAGTTCCACTGTAACCGTTGCATCTTCCGGTTCCTGAGTTACATGCAGAGCGAGATAGTTACCACTCTGCTCAGCGGTCGCACTGCTGAATCCCGTGTAATCGGTGACCAGCTTCAGCGTACCGGTAATTTCTCTACCGGAGATTGCAACATTCTCCTGCAAATCTACTGCGGTTTTACCGAGCAATTCCGTCTCACCGTCCGCAGGTTCAACCATGAGACTCGTTAAGGACGGTCAGCGACATCCTCTTCCAGAGCAATAGCGGACATAACACGAGTGTTAGCACCGGAGCAACGAGTCTCCAGCAGGCTCTTCTCCTGGTTGAAGTCGATGTCGAAATCAGTGAAGTGAGTGATTTCACCGCCCTTGGTAGCACCCAGAGAATAGTCAGCCAGGTTGACCATAAGACCCAGAAGCTTCTTGGTCTTGCTGTCCGTAGTAGTACGAGTCTTACCCTCGAACTGCTCCGCCGTAATGATCTGACCGACATTCAGAGCCGCAGCCAGATCACTGACCTTGTCATAGATGCGGCGACCATTCAGGTCACGGGCAAGCAGCATGACATTGACCAGATGAGGCGTGCAGTAGAAGTCAGGAGTGCCAGAGCCCTTATACTTCTCACGAGCGTACAGCAGAGACTGGATCACGGCTTCTGCATAAATGTAATTCTCGCCGAAATTGGCGGAAGTGTTGGTTCCCTGAAGCGTGCTCTTCATACCGGCAATGTCGACATCAGCATGAATGGTGTACAGCTCGTCATCCAGCCAGATCGGGCGGATCTTATCCTCAGCGATCTTACCGTCAGCACCAACCTCACGACCATCGCCGATCATGATAGCCGTTGCCAGCTCCTCGTTCAGATTCATACGGTCGATGCCGTACAGGTACTGCACCACATCAAAGTCCTGAATATCGATGATGTCGTCACGGTCAAGCTTGCTCTTCACATACACGGTCTGAGGATCGGTGGTTCTGTGGAGCAGCTGGATGTTGCCGACATAACCCTTCTGAGTGCCCTTCTTGTAACCCTTGGCACGAAGAGCCTCAATGTTACGCAGGTCAGCCTGACGGGTACGGATACGGGAGATAGGGCTCTTATGAACCTTCTTCAGAACCTCGTTTACCCAACCCTGGTCAGTAGTGAGCAGTTCAGGAGCACCGGGACGGACATCCTTGTACTCAGGAAACAGAGTTTCGATACCATCGATGCCGTGAGCCAGAACACTGTCAGGATTCTGCTCTGCGTAGATGTCCATAGCAGTACGGAGACTGCCGACGCTGTTGGACTTAGCCATGGAAATGATGCTTGCCTGGTCAGCGTGAGACAGAACCTCGGTCTTCTTCTGCTGATCGTTGTCAAAGACATTATGTTTCATTGTGTTATCCTCCTTATTGGATTCAGAATTGTTGTCGGAATCATCTTTGGATTCCTTTTCGGGTTCACCTTCGAGAGCCTGTGCAATAAGTGCATACATGACGTTCTGCTGCTTTTCGGACATAGAGTCGATTACATCAGCAACCGTCTCTTCATCGCCCTTTTTCTCTTCCTTGCTTTCGGCAGGCTTGTCCTCTTTGGTATCCTCCTTCTTCTTTTCCTCCTCTTTCTGCTTATCCTTAGACTCGGCAGAATGGGAAAGGCAAAGAGGCATTCCGGTATAGATGATAGCTTCATCGTCGGACATTTCGCCATGCTTCAGCATAGAGTCAATAAATGCACCGGGGTTAGCACCCTTATGCACGAGACTCACCTCACAAATACAACCATGCAGCACATCAGGACCAGCCTGCTGAAGCTGATTGGCGTAAATGGACAGAGCGCAGATGTCACCATGCTTGATAAGGACTTTCGCAATTTCACCGTCAGCGGTGTCATTGAGGAAGCCATAGGTGTAAACACCTTCCTCACGGTTCTCAAGCCATGCATGACCGAGAACATCACGAGGACTGTTGTGCTGATGATTCCAGACCAGCGGGACTTTAATACCGTCGTTATTCTTAAAGGCGTCCCGACGAATTACTCGTCCATCGGAACACTTAAGGTCGTTTCGGGTTGCCCAGCCGCTGAAATCACAAGCCTCAACCGAAAAAGGTCTACTCATTTTGAATTTCCTCCTTACTTTTTCGATTTTTGCTTAGAGATTTTGTCGTCCAAATCACTTGCTGACTCTTCAACTGAATTGTCTGTGGTGATCGGTGTTTCTTCTGACTGCTGATCGGAGCCGGACGGTTCACTCAGATTCTTGTTTCTGAGTTCGTCTGCTCTTGGGTCATCAGAAGGTTTCATACCAACGACCTGACGAATTTCATTCGAAGTCATGATTTCATTTCTCGTGAATTTGTCAGCAATTTCAGCGATTTCATTAACAGGAACCAACTTAAACGGATCTCTGAAGAACGAAATCGACTGTCGTTGTGATCGGGCAGTTTTGGTCAGAAACTTTCGTTTCATCTCATCAACAATAGCGGAAATGATCGGCTCGATTGTCCGGTTGTTGTAGTTCAGCATTGTCTTCTCGTCCGCTGTTCCATCCAAAATGCTCTGAGTGATTCCCAACTGGCTGTATAGCATACTCGTCAAGTATTCAATCTGGGACATCAGGTTGTTGTTCACAGAACGATTCAACTGTGTGATATGCTCGGTACCATCGGTATAAGCAATACCATACTTAGAACCCGACAACTGACTTTCTATATCTTTACGCCGATTTTCGGCCTGTTGACGCCTTGCTTCAGTCTTAATGACATAGGGGAGCTGAATAATCAAATCGAGTTTTCCAGATCCACTCTGTTCATCAATGACATCGAGTAGGTTAAGTTTACGAATGAGTCGCTGCATAGTTGAGTTCGGCTCATTGATAACTGCGTACAGCGGATTCTCAATAATAGCCACTGCACTTTTTGGCACTACAATATCTTCTTTTCTGCCCGTCTGTTCGTTGTACACACGAGTACGAATATACTGCGGATACCAGTCCAAAATCTGTCCGACACGCAAAGACTGAATGTCATACGAACCGGACACATTTGGGTCAGTCGTTGTGTCGACCGGAACGATTGCCACGCTTCCTTCATCAAACATAGAGATAACTACATCCTGAATGAACGACCGTGCTGTCTGGTCGACATTGGCTTCCAAAGTGAGGCAATTATTCAATCCGTCATCGATTACCGAAAGAAAACGCCCATTTTCATCCAGACGGACATGCTGAACATTCAGTGCTGCAACATCAAGTGCAATTCGGTTATACACTGATGTAACGATTGATCTTTCATTGCCTCTGGACATTCTTGGCCGGTCGGCTCGGTATGAATAGCTCATACCTAAATCCCGGTAGTTCATTTGAACATTACCGGTAAATGCATTCCAAGCATGTTTCAGTCTGGAACCAAAAGACATCTCCATTTTGAATCATCACCTCCTTAAACCATATCAACGTTTTTCTTCTTATAGGCAACTCGACCGGAAGCCCAGATACCGTTCTTCAGCTGTTGCATATCATAGCCTCTGTCAGCCAGAGCCATATGTACGCCGACTTCGCCTCGTTTTGCAACGAATTGAATGACACGCCCTGAAGGTGCGGTAACATTTTTAACGGACTCATTCATCAATTCAGCCATTTTCCGGTTATAGGAATTGATAGCCAAGGAGCTAATTTTGCCTTTCGATGTCACGGAAGAAGGACTTTTTAATAGTTGATTGGCGTACTGATCGAGTTCTTTGGAAACATCTTTGCGGGCTTTAGACACGATTTTGTCATGGTTTTTATGAGCCCACTTTGCGTCTTTCTTTTCCAAACGTTTTTGACCTGCGGCGGTCAAAGTTCCGTCTTTGTTCTGGAAACGACGAACGCCCCATTTCTGACCGAGAATACCGTGATGGTACATCTCATCCAACTTGACCACCTCCTTATTCGAATGCATCCCGATTGAGTTTATAAGCAATATAGGCGTCCATCATTGCTGCAACAGCGTCGATTTTCTGCTCATACCGCTTTTTCAAAAGCTTGCGGTTTCCGTTTGTATCTTCAAGGGTAATGCAGTTACCCATAGCAAAGGTCATGAGGTCCTCGTCGAAGATAAGCATTCTTTCTTCAGAAAGCTTCTTCAATTCTCCGAGCGGAACCGATTCAGTTTTAACGCCCTGAATGACTTTCTCGATTCCAAACGGACCATTTTCCGATTCCCATCTCGCAACAAATTCTTTCGCATTATAAGGGTCAAATCCGAGGCACCGAACATCGTATCCGCACTCCTGAATGTGGTTGTCCAAGTCTTCATAGACATCCATCATATTAAGTACGGCACCCTCTAAAACAATCAAACTGCCCTCCGCCATGAATTGATCGTACTTGATTCTCATAGCAGCAGGCAGCTTCATTAAAGTTGTAGAGGTAATGTAGTTTCTTGTCTTAATACCAAAAGAACCATTCGACAGAGGAAACAGAAATGTAAACGCACAGAAGTCATCGCCCTGCGACAAGTCTGCGCCGAGGGAACAAGGCATTTGCCAGAAATCCCTTTTTCGATGCGGAAGAGTTTCTTCATAGGTGAAGTAATAGGTGTAACCCTCCATCGGTAACCCAAATCGCTTTGCAAGAATATCGTTTCGGGCAGCAGGAGCTTTTTCTGCTCTTTCCACATCCAACTGATAAGTTTCGTAGCTTACGGTTTTTCCGAGATTCGGATTAGCCTTGAGCCACATTTCCGGATCTCCGACTTCGTCAATAGAATCCAGCTTGTACCACCAAATCGAAACATGAGGATTGATGTAGTCGCCCTTAAGGATGTCCATCAACTCCATTTTGATGGTGTCGCCGCTTCCGTTACGAACCGTGCCTTCCGAGCTGATTGCAACGATGATGTAGTCGTTCACTTTGGATGCGCCTTGCTCAATAGCACCGATAACATCCTCTCGAATGTCACCGGAAAGCCACTCATCAACAGTAGCAACCTTGATTTGTAGACCTTGGAGCTTATTGATGCTCATAGGTCTGACCTCAAGAAGCGAACCTGTCAGAAAGTTTTCAACTCCCTTTTTCGTAGAGGCTAACTTTGTGCGATTCGCTTTGGAACCAGTTGTGTTTTGTAAAGAGCCTTCCGTCAAGAACTGAAACAGAGGTCCTCTCGAACGGGTGATAGCGGTACGAAGAGGGGACATGACCTCCTCCGCCTGCTTCATTGTTGGAGCAGTTGTGATCTGATGGGTAGTAGAGGTATCGACATTCAGAAAGTAACCTTGTAGAGTTGAGCCGTACATTGATTTGGCGGCGCCTCGTGCTACGATCAAATACTGTTTGTTAATCAATCTCTTTTTCACATTCTTGCGAACGTAGTGCCCACCATGACCATCTGGATTCGGCTGGTACACACTTCGTTCAACAAAATAATACCAACCAAAGATCTGCTCACCCCAAAGCTTGAAGCTATCCAAAAGGCTAAGGTCGGAGCCATCTGTTAGAGTTAGTTCAGACTCGCAATAAGCAATCCACCCCTCAACAGCTTGGTCGTCGTAGTACACACCCGGATTAGCAATGAGGTCATCAATGCGATTCATCTCCATGGAGATCTCTTTGCAAACCGGAATCTCCCCTCGAATTACGGCATCACGAAACATGCCATAATACTTGGGAACGGCAGTGTTTGATAATGCCATAAGTACCTCCTTAGCCAGCCTTCTTAGCCATACCGTTTACAATTTCTTTGATCTTTCCATAGTTATTGTAAATAGTTAAAGCAGTCGAAGTAGCAGTCGCAATTGTGCCGGCAACTTTCAGCGTTTTCGATACATATTCCTTTCCACGATTCACATCAGTCGAAGACAATTGACTGTACTGTTTCTCCATCTGAAGACGATTCAGTCGGTTACGAAGCTCTGCATCACTCATGGACTTAACGCTCTTACTGTTATGAGCTTTAGCATAGTCCTCATGAGCAGGAGCATCAGATTTAGAAGAGCTCTCTCTTTTCTTCCCAGCTGTAGTACGAGTACCATCTTTATTCTGGTAGCGACGAACACCCCACTTCATTCCGATGATACCGTGATGGGCAAGTGCTGTATTATCCATTTTGAAATCCTCCTCTCACATTTAATCCGGGTCAACTGTCACATTGATTCGCCATTCAAGTTCACTGATCTGCCGGTTGATTGCTTCCATGACCGCAGAACTTAAAGGCGGGTCAAACACCAGTTTTACCTTCAGGTAGATAAAAGTTTTTACAAATTCAAGACGAGGATCGTCGTACAGGAATTCGGACCAGGTCTTACTCGCATCTTCGATACGGAATCCTTCTTCGGGACCGACACCGAGTTGCGTCAAGACCGAGAATGCCGAATTGATATGCATTACGATGTCCTGGTCAAAGTGCTCGTACTCCTCAGCAATTCCGAGCAACTTTTTGATCGATGTCAGTATGCTATCCATATCGTTTCTCCTTACTGCCTGACGGCTACAAATTTCTTCATGCAGAATCCTTCAATACCGGCGGCAGTGCAGACAGCGTACCAATCATCATTGGAATCGCCCATGTCAATTTCCAGTTCATCAAGACAGGTCGCAACCGTTACGACTTTGGAATCCATACTGGGTTTCTCACGAATGTTCAGTTTCAGACAATCCGTGACAACACCGATCACATTTCGAGCAGCATCTTCGCAAAGCTCTGTTTCCTGTTCCTCGACGATTTCAGCCGAAGTATCAGGAATAGATTTTTCATGAATCTCATTAGACATTGAAAATTTCTCCTTTCATTATTTTCGCCAGGGACAGGTATCGTTTTGTGTGCGCTGTACCGGAGGAAGAACCAACAGACTCTCATCGCCGTAGTGAATAGCATTATGCGTGTTCAACTTCGTACAGATCGCATTCTCTGGATCGAAGACACATAGGTTTCGATTTAAGATGTCTTCATAAGTAATTGGGTTTAGATGATGAATCAATATTGAGCCGAAGATCTCGTAACCTGGTACACCGAGATCGCAACCTTCATCTCGAATAATGATTTCATCTCTAAATTGCAGCCACATATCTGAATGATAGAATTCTTGATTCAGCCATCGCTTAAAACCAAAAGTTTCTTTTCCAACAGAACCGTCAAGTTTCAAATAACGGAACCGTTCCTCAAATGTAGGCAGTGTAATTAACTCTGAATAAGTTTTAATATTCATCGTCTTCACCGCCTGCACCAGAATATCTCCTAAACGCTTCGAGAGCCTTGTTATACAATTCTTTGGCTTCGCTGTTGGAGTTCAGATTTTTAGTTTTAGCTTCGATAAGCTCTTTCTGCTTCTCCAGAATCTCCTTTTCAATTCGTTCCTTACTGGAACCGAGTTTCAGATAATGTGTTATGACCTGAGAAGAAGCAGTTCCGTCTCTGAGCTGCTTTTCAGCACATTGAACCGCCAAAGAAATCATTAAGTTCTCTTGCGCTTCGAGAGATGTCGGCGGTCTCAATGGGCTGTTTGAGTCGGAAGAGCTTGCAGCTTTACCTTTTGGCATCAGCACTGCCTCCTCTCTTAAAAAATTTGGTGCGGATAACAGGAATCGAACCTGCACGGAGTTGCCTCCAATAAATCCTGAGTCTATTGCGTCTGCCAGTTCCGCCATATCCGCATACTTGTACTGCACTTTTTGCTCAACCTGTTGCTCTTTTGGGTAAGAATAGGTGCAGTATTTGAAAGAACTTACAGAGCTGATTTTCCACTAATCACCGAAAGGAGAAAAGAAACATGAAAGGAGATGTTCACACTTTATGAAAAATGCTTCAACCCTGTAAGCCCGTTCAAATACTGCACCCGAGGGGTAAACCCCCATCCCCAAAATATCCCTCCGGAGATTTTTTTAAGACCGCCGCGATGAGGTAGGGGGTGCGATTTTGGAGACCCCCTCCCCATGTCTTTAAGCCCTGTGGCAGCAGTGCAGATCAAGTGGTTATTTGTTTGTATTGACTTCAAGTTCAAATGTTTTCAGAGAAGAAAACAAAAACTTTATTCAAAGAGCATTAGACCTCAACCTATAGTTCAAGCCTTGTCTGCTTTTGTTGTTTTCGTTCTCTTAACTTTCTTGTAAATGTTCATGAAGTCGTAACGAATGATCTCGTCAATCGCTCTTTCAATCTCTTGATTGTTCTCTTCTTCAGAGAATTGGTCAGAAGTGTGAGCAATTCGATCGAGATAAGCGCAAGTGTTGTAACCCTTTTCTACATCAAACAGGAACCAATCGGAGAACTGTTCAAATGGATTATAAGGGTTGTCAAATGTGGTAAGGGCACAAGAACCATTCATACCAGTCACTCCTTTCAATTCAAGTAATTAGACACTGTGCTTGTTGAAATCCCAAGAGCTTCAGCAATTTCCGATGTGCTGTAGCCAGAAGCATTCATCGAAGCGATCTTATTCTGCTTTGCAGTGCTGAGAGTTGTTGTCGCTCTCGGTGTTGCACGCTGTCTAAGACTGTCAATGTCCACATTGCCGATGATTTGGGTAAGCTTATTCTCGCTAATAGCGCCAGCTTGAATTGCTTCCCATTCACGGTCTGTAATCTTGATGGTCTCTCGCTTTGCACCAACAGAGGCACGAGCCTGAGTAAGCGCCTGCTGGCTTGCTTTCTTGAGCTCACCCTTTGTCATATCCGGATTGTCCTGCTTTTTAGCAGCCACTACCGCATTAGCCATAGTCTGAGCCTGCCTTTCTCTGGGTGCATTCTTCAGAGCTACATTGAGCTTAGCATTCAGAGAATCGACCTCAGCTTGATAGGTCTCTTTTGCAGTTGCGGAGTAGGGTACTTTTCCGGTGGAGAGGATCTCAAGACGAGCCTGGTTGCCCAGGGCTTTCATTTTGTTGGCATAGTTAGCATAAGCACGCTCCACGGGGGTATCAGCTTCGGATACCAGGGTATAGGCATCCTTTGCCTCAGCCATCTTAGTGCTGGGCTGAGTACGCTCTTTGACCTTGCCAGTTCGCTTGTCAACGTAAACAGGGTCATCTACATCTTTCCATATGTATTCACCAGTTTTTTCGTCGATTTTTGGGCTACCTTGCCTCTTGATAATGGAAGTCTCAGACTTAGCACGGGAAATCAGAGTCGAAGCACCCTCATGGTATCTTCCATCCTCATCAACTGTACCCTGATACTTCTTTTTCAAAGAGCTGATGCCATTGTCGATCTCACTTTGCTTGTAATCCAGCTTGTGTTTTTCAGCATCGATAACTACCATGCTATGACGAACTGCTCTTGCAAGCTCATCCTGCGTAGCTCCCTTCAAAGTCATGTCGGTAATCAGATTAGAAATGACACCCATCTCTTTCTGTGTGTTCTTCATAGGCTTGAAAGTGCCAGCAGGTTTTCCGCCATACTCTAATTTTGGGTCAAATCCTTCAAGCCCCTTCAGAGGAGGAGTGGAAGTAATCTTGACCTTACTTTTACCAGAATTACAGGGGATAACCATGACAGTATCACCATCAAAGTCAGCACCTGAAAGCCGTTCTGCAACCTTACTGTTAATACCGATGGCATCTTTAGGGGTGTTACCAAGGATTCGGCGAGCCTCTGCCTGCTTGTTATTCACTGTCAAGATAGGAATCTCAAAAGTTCCGCCATGTGGATACCGAACCAGAGCTACTGTCTCACCATTCTTATAATTCGGAGCATACACTTCATTGTCTTTCATCGAAGTAATGGGCAGAATCACCTGATATTTCTGGCGAGGAAGAGCAGCTGCCTGAAGGTGCACAGCAGCAGAGTCACAATCATCTGCAAAGGATTTCAGTAATGATTTTTTGACCGTCGGATTTGTCAGCGAGCAGATTTCATCAAATTCAGCCATCTTATCAGATGCCGCCAAGTTCAGCTGTTTATTGACCAGACTCAAACTCTGCTTAGAAAGAAACTGGGAGGGGAGTTTATCCGCCCATTCGCCCCAGTCGCCCTCTTCAGCACGCTTATTGATAAGGGAAAGCTGTCGTTTGCCATCAGCATCGATGTAATAGCTCTGCCCACCGGCTTTGATAAGTGAACCAAACGGATTGTCAGGGTCATCCTTGGCCTTCTTCAGAACATCCGATGTCGGGGTGCCTTTTTTCTTATTGGTATTGAACATTACATCCACGCCATCAGGAAGATCATCAGAATAGACAGCCATTCCTTTCAAATATCTATTACCATCCACCAGAATGCGAACCTGAGCATAATGGGAATCACCAAGAGACAAGTCATCTACACCGCGACGAATTTCAATGACACCGTCTTTCTGAATTCCGCCGTCTTCTGCATAACGGATTTTCAAGCGACTTGAATCCATGCTTTTGGGATAGACGAACTTATCGAAAGTCTCGCCGTCATCATGAGACACATAGTCTCTGACAGAATGAACATTCTCAAAATTATAAATCTCTTTATGCTCTGTTCCTGGAGGGCAGAGAACCTTGATGTTTGTTTGCTTACCCGGGTTTGTTACCTGAGGGACACCACCGACATAGATGTGATAGCCTTCCATTTCCAAAATATAAAGAGCCTGGTTCATTTTCTCTTTCGAAATACCAAGCTCTCTTTCAACTCCGGTTCCGACATCAATCATGCCTTTTTCCGAAATCTGTTTTTTCAGAAATTCAGCGGTCTGCTTTGCCTGATTCATACGAGCTTCGGAACTCTCATTCAAAAGCGAGCGAACCGAAGAATCGTTAGCAAAGCCCATCTTGTCAGCGATTTCATTCAAACTATAACCCTTAGCACGAAACGCCTTAGCCGTAGCGACATCAGCAGAACGGCGTTCATCCTTTGCAAGGCTCATCTGGGTACGAAATTGGGTTGTACTCAAGCCCATAGATTTTGCAATGGCTACTTCTCCTGTGTAAGTTTTTCCATCTTTGTCAGTAAAGGTGAAATTGGACTTTTTCAGTTCTTCTACACGAGAGAGAAAATCACCGCTGTGTTGATAAGGGTTATCACCCGAACCCCAAGGATAACGACCAGACCTTCTTGGCATACCGTAATGCATTAAAATATCATCCGTGAGACTCATGGTTTAACCCTCCTGTTCTTTGATTTTTCTGATAACCTTGTCGAAGGTAATAATTTTGTCCATGATTGGAACAATATCTTCGGCAGTAGGCGTGTGATATAGAATTTCATTGTTCTGATACAGACGAAGTTCCATCTCGATTTCCGATGGCTTCACCTTGTATTCCAAACAAAAAAGAGCAGCGTATATTTCAAGCTGCTCCATGTGCGCCGGCACGACACCAGTCTTCAAATCGTGAATACGAAGTGTACCATTCCGAAACACAATCGTATCAGCTGTGCCAAAGCAATTTTCTGAATAGAACAGAATCTGTTCAGGCACCATACGAAAACTAATTGCGTCATTGACATACATGTTCAATGTTTTCTGTGACTTGGGGAGTTTTTGCCCCAAAGTGATACATTGACATGCAAAGTCATGTAGAACGGTTCCTCGCTGTGTGGCCAAAAACTTTGAATAAGCATCGGCTACTTTTGTTTCATCATAGTTAATCCAATGATACTTGCTGGCACCAAGAAAAGCGTGTTGCCCTTCAAGATTGGAATGATTGTTGAAGATCATGCAGCACTTCCTCCTTGTTCTCGGGGCAAATAAATCTGGAAAAAGACATCTCGTCCATCTTGCCCACATAATATTCTTGGTTCGGTTGCTTTTTTGCGCCAGCGTGTTGTTTACATTCCAGAGCAGCCCATTTGTCATTGAACAGAATAAGCAGATCAGGAATGCCCTGTAAATATCCAGAGTCGCTTTTCATCACGATGCAACCCGGAAAAAGTTTCTTAAGCTCCTTAATGAGCTTCGATTGAAATTGACTTTCGAGCATTGGCAAATGAGCCTCCTTTCATGTAGTTTTTCAAAACTGAAAAGAGAATGTCTATTCTTAAAAATAGCTTTTTTACTCCTCTCTTCATAAAAGGGGATGTATTTTTCGCGCGGCGGAAAAAGGCATAAAAAAAGACCGAGACACCGTTTAAGCATCTCGGTCAAATATAAAGTTGTTTGTTATCGAGCTTCTACACTTACTGGATCAAGTTCAAAGAGACCGGTATCAGAATTGTAGCTCCGCACTTTAGCCTGTATTCTTACATTGCTGCCGACTTTGATATAATCAGCAAGCGTAAGTCCGTCTCCTAAATCATATACCCCAACATCCTTAAACTTAAAAGTTGGACCAGGGTTTGCAGTATTTTCATCCACATAGTCTCCCGCACTGATTAGCAAATCATATCGGGTGTCGTAATTATCGTGGTTTGTAAGATAGGTAATACAGCCATCAAACTCAATAACCTGATTCTTATGAGCCTCTGCAAAATCGGCATACGATTGATCCATATCTGCTTTAAGAGAAAGCATTGCTGCCAATTCTGGAGAATTATCTACTGTCAAAATATCAACAGCAGGCTCTTCGGTTGAAACGGATTCGCTATCTGTTTCAGAAGTTTCTTTTTCCGGGAATGTGTGATATGTGATTATAACCTCGACATCGGCCGGATACCAAGCATCAGCAGAGTATTTAGTATCGCCATCCACGGAAACAGATTCGACCTCACCGTCTTTTGTAAGCCAACCAGTAACAAGGTCGTCAAGTTTTTCAAGTTTGATGTTTGTGAAGCCACTACTTTCAAACTCGTCAACTACTTTTTGATAATCCTTGCCTTTTTGAATACTGGAACCAGATGGAGTTTTAGCTTCACCGTCATGCCCCTCTGAACCGCAACCTGCGATCGTAAATATCATGGCAATTGCCATACACACTGCCAAGAACTTTCTCATCTCATTAACCCATCCTTTCCGAGGGCATTAAAAAAGTGCGCCCCCACAATGAGAGACGCACCGAAAAAGTGTCAGCCCTCATTGTTGCCACACAATCTCAATCAAGCCGCAAAGGGACAAATGAAATGAGTAAAGAGAGAAAACACTTTTTACCAAAGCAGTTTTCCCTAAACGACTTGAACATATTAGATTGTGTGGCACTTATAGTATAGCACAGTCTGAAAGAAAAAGAAAGAACTTTAGGTAAAAAGTCTTGACATTTCCATCGACTTGTGCTATGTATTTTGGCTTTTGGTCAAATGCCCACTTTTCTCGCCCTATTTATATATTTATTAAAACTTTTTATCACAATTAAATAAGAAATAAAAGTGGGAAAGTGGGCTTTTTTCACAAGAAAAATTTCAAATCGGCGCAAATCGGCCATTTTGGGGCAAAAAACGCTCAAAAAGTGCCATTTTCAGAAAATGCCTCCGAATTTTTCTGCCCACTTTTGGTTTTCAAAACCGGGCTTTTGCCCACTTTTTCTGGGCTTTTTTCAGGAAAATTGTCCGTACACGCTCAAAAATTTTTTCAAAAGTGGGCTTTTGCCCGAATCCGACAAACAAAAGTGGGCTAAAATTTACACAATTTTCAAGTATGTACGGACTCATTTCTCTCATCTCCAAACCCGTCCGTTCCGTTTATCAATCAGAATAATCCGACCTTCGATCTCAAAGCCAGCCAACTCGCACAAGTAAAACAGTGTATGCAGCAGTCTATGAAATCTTTCGTCTTCTTCACGATCAATATTCTTGAGGGCTTCGTAAGCGGTCGGGTCAGGATATCCTTCGGCATTTCGTCGAGGATTAGTAGTGTTCGCCATGATGCAGGTACTCCTTTCTTCTAAGTTTGTTTCAAGATCGCTACGCCTTCTTTCAAGCTTTCCGGAATATCAATGACTCGCTGATTACGGCTTCCTCTGAAGTCAAGATCCAACGATTTTTCAGCCTGTACGAACGGGCCGTCAACAAGCACATCAATATGTTTCAGAAGCTCGATGCCTTGCCTGTACAAGTCTTCAAAAAGATAACCAGTGTAGCACCAAACGCTGAGTCCCATTTGATGAGCTTTTTCAGCGATCAGAGCACACTGGTAAATCTGACAGAACGGCTCGCCTCCGGAAATGGTGATGCCGTCTATCCAATTTTTTCTTTTTGAAATATCATCGAGTATATCTTCGATCGACACGAGTTTTCCGCCACCGAACGGGTGAGTTTGAGGATTATGACAGCCGGGGCAATGATGAGGACAACCCTGTGCAAATATCACATATCGGATGCCTTCTCCATCAACAATGGATTCCGGTTCAATCCCCGAAATTTGAATCAACTTCATGCTTGACACGATCTCGCTCCTCCGCACGCTTAGCGTCATTCCACTTATCAAGAGTTCCGACCAAATATCCAGTGATGCGACGAATGCGTTCGAACGGAACTCCATCAGCCTCGCTCCGTCCGCAGCAGGGACAGGTGTCATTGATAATACCGTTATAACCGCAGACAGGATCTCGATCTACAGGATGGTTGATGCTTCCGTAACCGATGCCGGCTTCTTTCATGTGTCTTACAACTCGTTCGAAAGCTACAAGGTTTTTGGTCGGATCACCGTCCAGTTCTACATAGGAAATATGACCGGCATTAGTAAGAGCATGATACGGAGCTTCAATATCGATTTTCTTAAGTGCAGGGAGATGGTAATATACCGGAACATGGAAGCTGTTGGTGTAGTATTCACGGTCGGTAACACCTTTGATAATTCCGTATCTTTCTCTGTCAGATCGAAGCAGCCGCCCAGCTAAACTCTCAGCGGGAGTAGCAAGACAGGTTACATTCATACTGAGTTCTGTGCTCTTACGGTTGCAATAGTCACGAATATAGCCGACAATACGCAAGCCAAGCTCCTGGGAGAACTCATCTTCACCGTGATGCTTGCCATTAAGCGCTACAAGACACTCTGCAAGCCCGCAGAAACCGATAGATAGCGTTCCATGCTTCAAGACCTCTCCAACCGTGTCATCAGGAGAAAGCCCGTCAGAATCCATCCAGACGCCTTCTCCCATAAGGAATGGGAAGTTGCGAACTACTCTCGAAGCCTGAATTTTATACCGGTCGAGAAGCTGCTGCATCGTAGTGTCGAGCATTTTATCCAGTAGTTTGAAGAAAGTGAGATAGTCGCCTTTGGATTCAATGCCAAGTCGAGGCAGGTTGATAGAAGTGAAGCTTAGATTGCCTCTACCGGGAGCGATCTCACGAGACGAGTCATAAACATTACCCATTACACGAGTACGGCAACCCATGTAAGCCACCTCCGTCTCAGGATGACCGGGTTTGTAATACTGGAGATTGAATGGAGCGTCAATGAAAGCAAAATTTGGGAACAGTCTCTTGGCACTTACCTTCATTGCCAGCTTAAACAAGTCATAGTTCGGATCGTCCGGATTATAGTTGACACCCTCTTTGACACGGAAAATCTGAATCGGGAAGATTGGTGTTTCGCCATGACCGAGTCCTGCTTCCGTAGCAAGCAGAAGCTGTTCAATAGCAAGACGACCTTCCCAAGATGTATCTGTGCCATAGTTAATAGAGCTGAATGGAACTTGAGCGCCGGCGCGGGAATGCATGGTATTCAGATTATGAATAAACCCCTCCATAGCCTGATAAGTATCACGGGTGGTCTTTTCCATAGCATAGTCGAGAATCCATGCTTTATCTTTCAGATCGTTGAGGCGTTCGCAAATCTCATAACCTTCTTTCAGATATTTTTGATAGGTATAACGGACGCCTTCGGCCATAGCATAATCGAAGTCAACAACACTTTGGCCACCATGCTGGTCATTTTGATTCGACTGGATAGCAATAGCCGCCAGAGCAGCATACGAGCCAATGCTTTTTGGCGCCCTCAGATGACCGTGTCCGGTATTGAATCCATTCTTAAAGAGTTTGCGAAGTTCAATCTGCGTGCAGGTCGTCGTCCATGCATAGAAGTCAAGGTCATGTATGTGAATCCAACCATCGCGGTGAAGTTCTGCAATTGCAGGTTTAATCAAATACTCCAGATTGTACTCCTTAGCGGTATTGGCACCATATTGCAGCATAGCCCCCATAGGGGAGTCACCGTTGATGTTGGCGTTATCTCGTTTCAAGTCGCTATCTTTTGCCTGAAGAACAGTAATACTATCAAAAATAGTTTTTACCTTTTCTCCGAATTGTTCATTCATAGAAAACCCTCCTTAAATATCATCCTGATTGCGATGCAGACTGTGTTCAGCGTCGAAACCATCCGGATACCTGGCTTTCAGTTTGTCCATATTCATCTGCATGATGGTTTCAAGGTCATACCCAATGGCGTTTGCACTTACAGCGAGATACCAAGCCACATCTCCAAGCTCTTTAGCCATATGTGCAGTGTCCAGTTCGTGCCCCTGAAACAGATGCTTTTTCAAAATATCAATTGCTTCGCCGGCTTCTCCGTTCAGACCCATTAAGCCATTGAGCAGAAGTCTCTCAGGCGGTAAATCTCCTGGGGCTGTGCGAAGAGCTGCCTGCTGATAGTCGTTCGGCGTCATATTTTTTCCTCCTGTGATTACGATTTACCAGTGCAATAGCCTGGTTTATTTGAATATCAAGCTGCCGCTGTTCCTTTGCTTCCCGCAGACGGTCACGAACAGCCTGAATATCCGCTTTTGTCGCTTCTCTGGCAAGCATAGTTTTCTCCTTTACACAAAAATAAGAGCCAAGGTTCATCCTCAGCTCTTACATGAGTTATTGTTTTTTCGATTCGTGGTATTTCCAGGCTTCACAAACCGTTTCCTTGCATTTCGGATAATCAGGGCGTCCGCATTTGTTGCAGATAAGCTCTTCTCGTCCGAGATCCGGAATATCTTCTTCAAATTCTTTGATAACAGTTGTCCATGTGCCGTCTTTTCTTCGAACCGGACAGGACATTCTGGATTTAACTTTCATTGACATCGCCTCCTCGTAGTATTTTACCATAAATATAACAAAAGTAAAAGGGCTTGTTACGGCCCCTTTACCTTCGAAATCGAGTAACTTACGAAATCAAGATCTTGTAGCGCTCGTTCAGCTCTTCAAACACTTCCTGATCTGCTGCAATGCTGATGTGAAACTCAATCTTGCCCTTTTCGTTCAACACGGTTTGGACAGCAGGCTGAAGTTTCTCAGCAAACAGCATTCTCAAACAAGTGCCGAGTTGCCGATCATTAACTGCCAGAAAATAATTCATTGTGCGTTACCTCCTTTCATAATAGGGGGTGTATTTTTCGTGCAGTTTCAAAGAATTGCTTCTCCGGAACGATAGGTTTCCGTCCAGTTTTGATGGTACTTACAACCAACAGATATCCCACTGATGAAGTCATAATGAATCACTTTCTTTGATGTGATCTTTCCATCGGCCGTATCTCGGGTCACAGTTGCATTTTCGACCGCTTTGAGAATATCAAGATAGTCCTGTTTATGGGTGCATACTTCCCGATGAGCGCAGCGAGTACATAAGGTTTCCTTTACTCCTTCAAACATCTGCTTTTTCCTCCTTGCCTGTAATCAGCTCAGAATAAGGCAAACCCTCGATCCAGTTGCAAAGTGTATGCCATTCATCGAGCTTGTGATGCCGACGGGATTTGTAGATGTTTGCCAGGACCTCGTAGTTCAACATGACCGTCCGCTTCTGGTTGTAGGAACTGGGAAGAAGCTGAATCATCTGCCACCAATCATCTTTATCGTTGGACTCAAGGTACTCAATTCTATAGGAGTTTAACATCTCAATAGTAAACTTGAGAATATCAAGCGGCGTTGCCCATACCTTATGCAAAGAAGTCTCATCTTCGTCAACAACAGCGCTTGTAATCCAGTCTCTGTGATGATCTTTGGAATTAAGATGCTCGTGACTGAAATCATCCAAAGTAAACTCCTTCGCTGCAATTTTGTGCATTGTGGAGCAAGAGTTAGCGACCGTGCCAACTTTGTAAGTGTCGAACTCCTTCCACCAGTACAGCGGAGCAGTTATGTCGAGGTACACAGTAATCATCCGCATGAACTTGCGATGGTCGGTGCCGGCGTTACGGAGAGTGGTCATGAGCTTCAGATCATTGACCCCGAGAATGTATTTTGTGCCAATCTCAACATCGTCAGCGTGGCAATCAGTGTATACACAATCTGCGCAATGAGCTGGACCATGCGTGGCACAAACCCCGCTATCACTCTTCTCCCATGAGTTCTTAGGGTTCCGCATACCACGAATGGCGTGCTCCCATCCGAGGGCTTCGGTGTTTTCAATTTTCAGCATTTTCTACCTCCGTAAGCTTCGTCCGAATCATTTCCAGAATTTCCTCTACAATTGAACGAGTATTGTTGTGTAATTTAATATAGGCTTCATGGTCTTTGTACCAGGCAAACATTTCGGAAAGATCTCCTTTAATCCAACTGAATGCCCACCAGTCACAGATCATCTCGATGATGTATTGGTACGGCATTTCGATAAGGATGGTTCCTTCTTTAGGCTCGTCGTTAATTAAGACCCAGTGTTGCCAATGATGGGGGTTTCGATGAATATGCATCAGCCATGCCAGATTGAACGCCTCTATGACCATCGGAGTTTGCTCACCATAGAAATAGTCATCATAAGGCTTGTACTCATCTGGTGTGTTCTTCGACATGTCATGAAATTCAATATTCCGAGTAGCCTCCACATCTGTTAACTCTGGTATATAAGCAGCAAGCCACTGATAAGCTTTTTTACAGCTTGTCTGTGGTTTTCCAGATATTCATCATATTTTTGAGACATTGGATTCTCCTTTCTTATAGATAACCCGATCGCAAGCAACTTTGTTTATCACGCTGGTTGTGTAGTCGATTGTAGGGACCTCATGCTGCTCGAAATGGATTACTATGGAAAAATCGGTGATTAAATCATTTTCAGGATGTACCATCGTTTCAGCTCGGTTGATAAGTTCTTGGCCAGCGTCTTTTATTTGCTGAACAAGAGCATCACGATATCCATTAGCCATTTTTTTCGATCTCCTTTCTCAATTCATGAACCATAGTCACCTGTTCTTCAAGCCCCGGCATATGAGGGCAGGGATAATCGAGACCACAAAATAGACAAGTAACACCTCTCGTAAGAGCAAAGCATCGATTGCATAAAACCTGACAACTTTCTTTAAGTGAATTGTTTTCGTTTTCGAGTTTTGAAAGCTTTTCAT
>ENA-OUQC01000377-OUQC01000377.1-human-gut-metagenome-genome-assembly--contig:-NODE-377-length-34664-cov-11.461845_pt1 | contig 34664 bp, 27 predicted proteins | sample MGYA00237942_ERZ548815 | MGnify/ENA primary metagenome ERZ548815 (study PRJEB26490, sample SAMN05194722) | human gut metagenome | biome: terrestrial biome; feature: human-associated habitat; material...
CCAGACTCAGCAGCCACGCGGTGACGGTGGTGCCCACGTTGGCGCCCATGATGACATTGATGGCCTGCCGCAGCGTCATCAACCCGGAGTTGACGAAGCCTACCACCATCACGGTGGTGGCCGACGAGCTTTGAATGATGGCCGTGATGCCGAGACCCGTCAGGAATCCTGCAAACACATTGCTGGTCATTTTATCCAGCAGCGTCCGCAGCTTGCCGCCGGCACGGCGCTCCAGAGCCTGTCCCATCAGGTTCATGCCGAACAGGAACAGGCACAGGCCGCCGATCATGGTCAGTACCTTAAAAATATCCATGTTATAAATTCTCCTCGATCCATGTTTCACATTTTTCTTACGATCATTTTACGTCCAGTATCAGCATAGCAGGGAATTGTCAAATCCTCAGGTGCTGTTTTGTAAAATCTAAGTAAAATTCCGCAAGTGCGGGGCGTATTTTTTAACGCGACCCTGCGGGAGGAAAAGTTCTGAGTGGGAGAAAGCATAAATATCCGTATTGTAAATTTACACAAAAACGAAAAGAATAAACTGTGTAAAACGTAAAATTCAATAGTTGACAATCTGAGGTAATTGCGGTATTTTATAGTTTAAATTTTTCAAGGGGGTCGTACAGATGATACATTATACAATGCTGAAATTGAAAGACGGCGCGGATGTGACCGGCCTCTATTTCCGCTGCCGTAAGATCTATGCGGAGCTGGAGATGGAGCTGCCTTTTCTGCATGATGCGCAGGTACATCGCGGCGCGGCCACAAGAGACTCTGACGCGGATATCATGATGGAGGTACACATTGACGCGCCGGAGTGCCTGAACGACTATCTGCGCCATCCCAAGTATCAGGAGCTGCTGGATACGCTGAATGGCTATGTGCAGAATAAGATGTCGTTCGATGAAAAGGAATCTGCCTGAGAATAAGATACCCCCGCCCCATAGCTCGGTACGAGCCGTGGGGCGGGGGTCCTGTGTTTAATGGCCGTTTGAGGAGGAGACTGTGGCTTTATGCCGGGGGTGGATACATTCGGCGAACAGCGCGCCGCCGATGATGAGACACGCGCCGATAAGCTGCGGCGGCGTCAGCCGTTCATGCAGCAGCAGCGCCGAGAAGATGACGGCGCTCAGCGGCTCCAGATAGCCGCACACCGCCACCGTCTGCACCGGCAGCGAGCCGATGGAGGAGAAGTAGCACCAGCAGCCAAAGCCGGTGTTGAGAAAGCCCAGCAGCAGGATCCACGGCCAGCTTGCGCCGGTGATGGTCATGGATAGTCCGCCCTGACACAGCAGGAGCACGAACACCGTGGCGGTGGCCGACAGCATTTGCAGCAGGGAGTTCTCCATGCCGTCTACGCTTTTCGCTTTCTTGTTGAGGATCAGCATGACGGCGTAGCACACGGCGCTGAGGAGACCGTACAGAAAGCCGGAGACGCTGAGACCTTCGCCGCCCCAGCCGTTCACCAGCACGATACCGCCGCAAACGCAGACAAAGCCTGTGATCTTCACCCAGGTCAGCGCCTCACGAAAGACCAGCGGCGACAGCGCCATCACGATCACCGGCCCGCAGTAATACAGCAGCGACGCGGTGGATACGCCGATGGTCTGATAACCGGCGTACAGGAACATCCAGCTGGCTCCCATGGCCGCGCCGGACAGCAAAATCAGCGTCACATCCTTACCCCGTCTGGCAAAAGAGAACCGATGGCCGGAGAGAAAGAAGAATGCCAGCAGGCTCACACTGCCCAGCAGTGTTCGCAGCAGGACGATCTGGCTGCTGCCAAGGGCAATGTGACTGGCGATGAAGCCGTTGGAGCCAAACAGCAGCAGCGCAGCGAGATAGCGGATGAAAAAACGTCGATTCTGATACATGGATATGCCTCCTGAACACATGGAAAAGCGGCACGGCGGGAGAGAAAACAGAGAGATAACGCCGTGCCACTTTTTGGTGGTTGACAAGATTCTACATCTGCCTTATCCTTGAGTAAAGAGAAAGAATTGCAAGTTAAGTTTGAAAAAATGTCAAGGATCGGAGGGACAGACATGGAAAGCGAAAAATGCCGTGTTCTGCTGTGCGCCATCGACAAGGGCTCCATCACGGCGGCGGCGGAAACCATGGGCTATACCATCTCCGGCGTCAGCCGCATGATGGCGGCGCTGGAGAACGAGGTGGGCTTTCCGCTGCTGCGCCGGAGCCGCGAGGGCGTCACGCCCACCAACGAATGCCGGCGGCTGTTGCCGTCTCTCCGGGAGATGGTGGCGCAGGCGGAGCAGTGCCGCCAGATAGCGGGAGAGATGCGGGGCCTTGTGTCCGGCACGGTGGCCATCGGCACATTTTCCAGCGTGGCCACCCACTGGCTGCCCAATATGATCTGCGCGTTCCAGAGGGACTACCCCAATATCGACTTTGACATCCTTATGGGGACGTATCAGGAGATCGAGCAGTGGGTGCTACAGGGCCGGGCGGACTGCGGCTTTCTGCATCTTCCCGCGCGGGCGGACTTGGAGACCGTGTGTCTGGCGCAGGACGAGCTGCTGGCGGTGCTGCCGGAGGATCACCCGCTGGCGGCGCTGGAAAAAGTTCCGGCGGAGGCGCTGGCGGAGCAGCCCTTTATCCTGCTGGACAAGGCGGGGGAGCGGGACAGGGACGTGATGCAGGTGTTTGAGCGGGCCGGTATCGTGCCGAAGGTGCGGCTCACCACACTGGACGACTACGCCGTTATGTCCATGGTGGAGCATGGACTGGGCGTCAGCATTCTGCCGAAGCTGATCCTGCGGCGGATCCCCTATCGGGTGGCGCTGCGTCCGCTGGAGCAGCCGGTTTTCCGCCAGATCGGCCTTGCCACACGACCGGGTGAGGAGCTGTCGCCCGCCGCCAAGCGTTTTCTGAGCTATTTACCCTATCGGGACGGTGATACGTTATCTGAAAAGTAGAATAACGATTTTTACGTATAGTTCTTGCGGAAAACTGAAAAATATTGTATAATATAGAAAAATTTTTAGGTACAGCGGCATGATACGCTTTTGACCGCCCCACGGCGGAAGAGAGGAGCGCAACATATGGCAACATTTATCGTAAACGGCAGCACCGTAACGGTGGAAAAAAATCAGAAGCTGATCCGCTTTCTGCGGGACGAGCTGCACCTCACCTCGGTGAAGGACGGATGCAGCGAGGGCGCCTGCGGCACCTGCCACGTTCTCATTGACGGCAAGCCCACCAAGGCCTGCATTCCCCAGACGGACAAGCTGGAGGGCAAGACTATTATCACGGTGGAGGGCCTCAGCGACTGGGAGAAGGAGGTCTTTACCTTCGCCTTCGGCGAGGCGGGCGCGGTTCAGTGCGGTTTCTGCATCCCCGGCATGGTGATCTCCGCCAAGGGCCTGCTGGATGTAAATCCCGACCCCACCCGCGAGGAGGCGGCCTTTGCCATCCGCAACAACATCTGCCGCTGCACCGGCTATGTAAAGATCATCGACGGCATTCTGCTGGCGGCGAAGATCTTCCGCGAGGGGAAGATCCCCGCTCCCGGCGCCGATGACTGGAAATTGGGCAGCCGCGTTCACCGTCTGGACGTGGCCGAGAAGGTGCTGGGCTACGGCCAGTACCCCGACGACGTGTATGTGGACGGCATGTGCTACGGCGGCGCGGTGCGTAGCCAGTATGCCCGTGCCCGTGTGCTGTCTATTGATACCTCCGCGGCGGAAGCTCTGCCCGGCGTGCTCTGCGTGGCTACCCAGAAGGATATCCCCGGCAAGGTGAATGTGGGCCATATCAAGAAGGATCAGCCTACTTTGATCGGTGTGGGCGAACTGACCCACTATCTGGGCGACAGCGTGGCGTTGATCTGCGCCGTGGATCAGGAGACGGTGGAGAAGGCCAGAAAGCTGGTAAAGGTGGAATACGAGGTATTACCCGCCGTCCATAACCCCACCGAGGCTGCCGCTCCCGACGCGCCGCTGGTGTTCGACGAGGAGGAGAGCAACGTGCAGGCCTATAAGCACGTGTCCCGCGGCGATGCGGAAACGGCCATCAAAAATTCCAAGTATGTGCTGACCGAGCACTTTTCCACCCCGTGGACGGAGCACGCGTTTCTGGAGCCGGAGTGCTGCGTGGCGCTGCCGCTGGACAACGGCGGCGTGAAGCTGCTGACCACTGACCAGAGCGCCCATACCACCATGCACGAGTGCGCCGGTATGCTGGGCGTGGACTACGACCACTGTCAGGTGCAGAACTGTCTGGTGGGCGGCGGATTCGGCGGCAAGGAGGATATGTCTGTCCAGCACCATGCCGCGCTGCTGTGCTACCTGACCCGGAAACCTGTCAAGTTCAAGCTGAGCCGTCAGGAGTCCATCCTGGTGCACCCCAAGCGCCACAGCTTCGATATGGATTTCACCATGGGCTGCGACGAAAACGGCATCATTCAGGGCGTCAAGGCGTCGGTGGTGTCCGATACCGGTGCGTTCGCTTCGCTGGGCGGCCCAGTGCTGGAACGAGCCTGCACCCATGCGGCAGGCCCTTACGCTTACGAGAATTTTGAGATCGAGGGCCACGCCTACTATACCAACAATCCGCCCGCCGGCGCTTTCCGCGGCTTCGGCGTGACACAGACCTGCTTCTGCACCGAGACGCTGCTGAACCAGATGGCCGATCTGGTGGGTATTTCCCCGTGGGAGATCCGCTACCGCAACGCCATCCGCCCCGGCGGCGTGCTGCCCAACGGCCAGATCGTGGACGATTCCACCGGCCTTGTGGAGACGCTGGAGGCCATCAAGCCCGCCTATAACGAGGCGGTGAAAAACGGCGATCCTGTGGGCATTGCCTGCGCCATGAAAAACGCCGGTGTGGGCGTGGGTCTGCCTGACTGGGGCCGCTGCAAGCTGATCGTGGAGGATGACGCTAAGGTACATATCTACTCCGGCGCTTCCTGTATCGGTCAGGGCTTGGGCACCGTGCTGGTGCAGGTGGTGGTCACAAACACCGGATTGCACCGGAACGATATCGTTTACGAGCGCAACAACACATGGATCGCGCCGGACTCCGGCGATACCTCCGGCTCCCGCCAGACGCTGGTGACGGGCGAGGCTACCCGCCGCGCCTGCGAGCTGCTGAAGGCGGAGCTGGACAGCGGCAAGACGCTGGTCGACCTGAAGGGCAAGGAGTTCTACGGCGAATATCTGGCCAAGACCGACCCGCTGGGCGCTGACGTGCCCAACCCCGTCAGCCACGTGGCCTACGGCTACGCTACCCAGATGTGCATTCTGGACAAGGAGACGGGCCGGATCAAGAAGATGGTGGCCGCCCACGACGTGGGCAAGGCCGTCAACCCCCTCAGCATCGAGGGGCAGATCGAGGGCGGCGTGGTCATGTCCATGGGCTACGCCCTGACGGAGAAATACCCCATCGACGAGAACTGCAAGCCCACCGCCAAGTACGGCATGCTGGGCCTGTTCCGGGCCAACCAGATCCCGCCGGAGATCGAAGCCATCGTAGTGGAGAAGCCGGGCCTGAACGTGGCCGGCGGCGCCATCGGCATCGGCGAGATCACCTCTATCCCCACTGCACCGGCCATTGCCGACGCTTACTACCGGCTGACCGGTGAGCGGGAGTTTGACCTGCCCCTGAAGAACACCCCCTACGCGCCCAAGAAGTGAGCAAAAGAGCCGTGACGGCGATGCCGTCACGGCTCACAAAGGATACATTCTTAAAGCTGGGCCAGCGCTTCCTGCGTATCCACGTCCCGCAGTTCATCGGCGGGGACCTCGTACAGCAGTAGGTCGTCCTCATGCTGACGGATGACCACGTTGCCGCCCCTGTCGCCTTCGATTGTCAAGAGCTCCGGGAAAAACCGGGACGGGAAGATACAGGGGTTGCCCCGCTGTCCGCCGTGGCCAAGGCCCACGATGTGGCCGGGATTGCGGCGGTAAAAGTCGATCAGCTCCGCCACGCTTTCACGCCGCAGCAGCGGCTGGTCGGCCACCTGAAACAGCAGCGCGTCGCAGGCGTCCAGCGCTTTGACGCCCAGATGGATGGTGTGGCTCTGGCCGTACTCCGGATGGCTGTTGACAATAGGCGTAAAGAAAAATTCCTTCGCAAGCGCCACCACCTCCGGATACTGCGTTACCACCATGACAGCGGACAGCCTGTCCGTCGGGACGGCCTCCAGCGCGTGGCGGATCAGGCTTTTGCCCTGCCACTCCTGCGCCAGCTTATTGCCGCCGAAGCGGGAGCTCATACCGGCGGCCATCACGATGCAGCCAATGTTCATACGTGTCACTCCTGTCTATGCTGCTCTTTTTCTGGTAGTATACCCGTTTTTTTGAAAAAGTGTCAACAAAAAAGCAGGATATTCTCCAATTAAAATAACGTAAACCTCTTTTCACACCGTTTAGAAAGTGCTATGATTAGCAAAACGAATGTGTACCATTATTGTTTCGGATAACTGCCGTTTCTCCTGTTAACAGAGTGCGGTTTCAAGACAGATACTGAGGAGGAAAACCATATGGGTGAAGTCGGAAGAAGCCAAGTCCGTGTGGACGCTTATGACAAGGCGACGGGCCGGACAAAATACTATGAGGATCAGATGCCGCAGGATGCCCTGTATGTCCGCATCAAGCACGCGGAGATCGCCCACGGCTTTGTCAAGTCGGTGGACACCAGCGCTGCCGAGGCCATCGACGGCGTGGTAAAGGTGCTGACCTGCTTCGACGTGCCGGGTATCACGTTCCCCACGGCGGGCCATCCCTGGTCCATGGATCCCGGCCATCAGGACATGGCGGATCGCCACCTGCTGAACCGGCACGTGCGCTATTGGGGCGACGATGTGGCGGTGGTCATCGCCGAGAATGAGGTGGCCGCCATGCAGGGTGTCCGTGCCCTGAAGGTGGAGTACGAGGAGCTGCCCTTCGTGCTGGATCCCCAGAAGGCCATGGAGGAGGGTGCGCCCCAGCTCCACGAGAAATTCCCCCACAACATCCTCAAGCACACCGACATGAAGAAGGGCGACTATCAGACCGCCATTCAGGAGCCGGGTCTTATCAAGGTGGAGGGCTGGTACGACACCCCCACCGTGCAGCACTGCCATATCGAGAATCACGGCTGCTTCGCCTATGAGGAGAACGGCCGCATCGTGGTGGTCTCCTCCACACAGATCCCCCATATCATCCGCCGTATCGTAGGACAGGCGCTGGGCCGTCCCTGGGCGGATATCCGGGTGGTGAAGCCCTATATCGGCGGCGGCTTCGGCAACAAGCAGGACGCTTTGTACGAGCCCCTGTGCGCGTGGTGCACCACGCAGGTGGGCGGACGCACCGTCCGTATCGATTGCTCCCGCGAGGAGACCTTCGTCTCCAACCGTGTGCGCCACGCTATCCGCTTCCACATTGTGTCGTGGCTGCGGAAGGACGGCACCTTTGCCGCCCGCAAGGTGGAGTGCTTCTCCAATCAGGGTGCTTACGCCTCTCACGGTCATTCCATCGTGGCCAAGGCCATGGGCTCCTTCCCCCAGCACTATCCCTGCGACAACATGGAGTGTGATGCGTGGACGGTGTTCACCAACCGTCCCGCCGCAGGCGCCATGCGCGGCTACGGTATGCCCCAGGCGTCCTTCGCCGACGAGTCCAACGTGGATGAGTGCGCCAGAGCCGTGGGAATGGATCCGCTGGCCTTCCGCATGCAGAACATCATGCCCCAGGGCTATGAGGACGGATTCAGCCACAACGTCAACTATAACGACTCCTTCCGGGAATGTCTGGAGGTGGGCCGCAAGTACATGGATTACGACCGCAAGGTGACCGAGTACGCCAAGGACACCGGCCCCATCCGCCGCGGCATCGGCGTGGCGACCTTCTGGTACAACACCGCCGTGTATCCCATCTCTCTGGAGACAAGCTCCAACCGTATGCTGCTGAATCTGGACGGCACCGTCACCATGCAGTGCGGCGAGACGGAGATCGGTCAGGGTGCTGATACCGCCTATGCCCAGATGACCGCCGATATCGTGGGCCTGAAAAGCTATAAGGACGTGCATGTGGTGTCCTGTCAGGATACGGATATCACGCCTACCGGTCTGGGCGCTTACGCCAGCCGTCAGACCTATGTGGCGGGCTTCTCTATCCGCAAGACCGGCCTGCTGCTGAGAGAGAAAATTCTGGCCTATGCCCAGAAGCTCACCCGTCAGGCCACCTATAACATGGATATCGTGGACGGCAACATCGTCCGCAACACCGATGGCAAGGTGCTGATGTCCCTCAGCGAGCTGGCCATGACCGCCCAGTATAACCCCAACGATTCCGAGCATATTACGGCGGAGAGTACTTATACCATCCAGAACAACGCCTATTCCTTCGGCTGCACCTTCGCGGATATCGAGGTGGATATCCCCATGTGCAAGGTGACGCTGAAGAATATTATCAACGTCCACGACTGCGGCAAGCTCATCAACCCGGCCCTGGCCGAAGCGCAGGTTCACGGCGGCATGTCCATGGCCATCGGCTACGGTATGGGTGAGCAGCTGCTGTTCGACGAAAAGACCGGCAAGCCCCTGAACAACAACCTGCTGGACTACAAGCTGTCCACCATCATGGATCACCCCCATCTGGCGGTGCAGTTCGTGGAGAATGCCGAGCCCACCTCTGCCTTTGGCACCAAGGCGCTGGGCGAGCCCCCGGCATGCTCCGGTGCACCTGCCATCCGCAACGCTATTCTTAACGCCACCGGCGTGACCATTGACCAGAATCCCATGAACGCCCACATCCTCTTCAAGCGGTTCAGTGAAGAGGGCTTGATCCAAGACTAAGGAGGTACGCAGCAATGTATGATATGTTAGCGCTTTACGAGGCGAAAGACGTACAGGATGCTGTGCGCCTTCGTCTGGAGCATCCCGAGGCTCAGATCATCGCCGGCGGCACCGACGTGCTGGTGCAGATGCGTGAGGGCAAGCGGGCCGGTAAGGCCCTGATCTCCATCCAGAAATGCGACGAGATGCGGGGCATCTCCATCGACGAGGAGGAGAACATCCGCATCGGCAGTCTCACCAGCTTCACCCATATTACCAACGATCCCATCATTCAGAAGTACATCAATGTTCTGGGCGAGGCGGTGGATATGGTGGGCGGCCCGCAGATCCGCAACGCCGGCACCATCGGCGGCAACACCTGCAACGGCGTGACCTCCGCCGACTCCGCGTCTACCCTCCACGCGTGGGAGGCTATCGTGGAGATCACCGGCAAAAACGGCGTCCGCCGTATCCCCATCAAGGAGTTCTATCTCAAGGCCGGTACGGTGGATCTGAAAATCGAGGACGGCGAGCTCCAGGCTGCCATCCTGATCCCCAAAGCCAGCTATGACCGCACGTGGGGCCATTATATCAAGTACGCCATGCGCAACGCCATGGATATCGCCACGCTGGGAACCTCCGTCAACGCACGGCTCAGCCCGGACGGCAAGACCTTTGAGCGGGTGCGTATCGCCTTCGGCGTGGCGGGCCCCGTCCCCATGCGGGCGGTGAACGCGGAAGCGTTCATCAACGGCAAGGCCGTGACGCTGGAAAATATCGAGGAATTCGGCCGCAAGGTGCTGGAGGATATCAATCCCCGTGATTCCTGGCGCGCCAGCAAGGCGTTCCGCAGCCACATCGCTGTGGAGAGCGCCAAGCGCTGCCTGATCGAATCCGTGAAACTGGCGGGAGGTGAGCTGTAATGGCAAAGAAACAGTATGCGCTTGTAACCTGCTGGATCAACGGCAGGGAAGTGGAGCAGATGGTGGACGTCCGCGCGTCCCTGACGGATATGCTCCGCAACGACTTCCGCCTGACTTCCGTGAAGAAGGGCTGCGAGGTGGGCGAGTGCGGCGCCTGCAACGTGCTGATCGACGGCGAGTGCTTCAACTCCTGCCTGTATCTGGCGGTGTGGGCCGAGGGTAAGCATATCACCACGCTGGAGGGCCTCACCGGCCCCAACGGCGAGCTGAGCGACATTCAGCAGGCCTTCATGGACGAGACCGCCATCCAGTGCGGCTTCTGCATCCCCGGCTTCATCATGACCGCCGCCGAGATTCTGGATCGCAAGGTGTACTACACCGACGATCAGCTGCGCAAGCTTCTCAGCGGTCACCTGTGCCGCTGCACCGGCTACGAGAATATCTTCAAGGCCGTGAAAAAGACCATGCTGCGCCGTCTTGGCATGCTGGACGATCCCTTCCTGAATACCTGAGTTACGACGACAGAAAAGCCGTCCGGAGCGTATGCTCCGGACGGCTTTTTGCGTCTCTTGATACGATTATCCTGCGGCGCGGCAGCAGACCACAAACCATGTGCTGCCCTTTTGGGCGAACCAGATCAGATCGGCGTCAAAGGCTGTCAGTACATTCTCGTCGATTTCTGAAACGCGGCGGACACGCTCCACGGAAAAGGTGAAAAACGTACCGGTCATATCTGTGAATACCATAGTTTCGCCACCGGCCAACGACTCCATCACGGACAGCTCGTGGTCATCATAAACGCCGGTGATGGTCAGTGAGCCGTCATACAGCGTTCCGGCATAGCGGGCCGGACGGTAGGTGAGGGAGGGATCGCCCTGCAGATCGCCCACGGGCAGCTTGACGCCCTGCTCCGGCAGTTCCAGCAGACCGATCACATCCAGTCTGTCGATGGCGAGGGCGGGCATGGCGTCGTCTGCCCGTTTTTCCAGAACACCTGCGGTGCGCTCCGGCAGCGCCGTTTCCACCACCTGCGCCACGGCAGCGGCGTCGATCGCCTGCCGGGCGTCTTTCGCGGCGTAAGCCTGAACGAGACGAATGGCGGCGAAGAGAAATACACCGCAGGCCACGATCAACAGAGGAACAAGCGATTTACGCTTCATGGCGTTTTCTCCATCCGATAATACCCAGCGCTGCCAGCGTGACGCCGGAGACTGCCAGCAGCCCCCAGTACAGGGACAGGTTCATTGTGTCGCCGGTTTTTGGCGTGGTGGGCGTTGTCGGTGTCGGTGTAGGAGTGGGCGTCGGTTTTGGATCGGGCGTAGGTGTCGGCGTGGGAGAGGGCGCAGAGGGACGGGTATTGATGAGGATAAACGTATTGCCGTTTTTCTGCTGGCTGACAGTATAGCCCTCCGGCACATCAGGCTCCGCCACCGTCCAGACGCTGCCGTCATTATCCGCCGTCCAGGTATACATCCAGTTGTTATCGGCGTTCAGCACGCGTCTTTCCTGCTCCACGCCGTCTTTATAAATGACCACGGTGACGGCATCCGGGCGCTTGTTTTTGCTGCCGGTATCGCGCCAGGTTTTTACCACGTTGTAGCTGATGCTGCTTTGGTCGGGATTTTGCTCCTCGGACTTTGGGTTGGCGGACACATCATAGAACCAGTGGCCGTTGTTGTCCAGCCCCGGAACCGCCGCCACAAAGGCGTCAAATACATAGGTGACGCCGCCCTGTTGGGCGCGGAGAGCGGACACAAGGTATAATCCCGGCGCAAGGTCGGAGAAGCGGACAACGCCGTCGCTGCCGGTGGTTCCCTGCGCGGAGGCTTTCATCTGTCCGGCCACCACATAGGATTCCAGCGTGACGGCCATTTCACGCCACTCGCGCTGCGTGGTGGGAGCGGTGATATTCAGGGGATATTTGGCAAATTTTCCGTACAGCTTATACACGCCGTCCGCGGAGACGCTGGCGGCCCGATACAGCCGGATTGCCTGTCCCTCCAACGCTGTCCCGTTTGCCGTATAGGTCAGCGTCAGTGTGCAGCGGGCCTTGGTATTGATCGTTTCGCTGGTGTTTCCGGTGAAATTGGCGGCGGCGGGAACGATAGCCGAGGTTATGACTGCCGCCATCAGAAGCAGCAGCGTCAAACAGCGGATGATTTTTTTCATAGCAACTCTCCCTCCTCGTTGATAGGCAGTTTGGGCTTGGCGGGTTCCAGAAAGACAAGGACGATCAGCACCAGTATGATGGGCAGCGCCACAATGGGGGCCACGATCAGCTTGTCCACGATGTAGGCCTCGGAGTTCACGCTCAATACACGGATATCCTTGGCGTCCACCTGATGACCCCGCACCAGCAGGCGGTGCGTATTGATGCCATAGGGCGTGCAGGTGACAAGCGTACAGTAATCTTTGCCCGGTTCGATCAGAAGATCGTTCACGTCGGTGGGCAGGACGGTTTTGATCTGATCTACCTGATAGACGTAGGAGGTACCCAGCACAGTGATGCGGAACACGTCGCCTACCTCCAGACGATCCAGATCGGTAAACAGCTTGGCGGAGGGAAGCCCCCGGTGGGCGGACAGCACGCAATGGGTGGAGCTGCCGCCGATGGGGAGACTGGAGCCTTCCATGTGGCCGCAGGCGTTGTTGAGAATGGCCGGATCTGTGGTGTGATAAATGGGCAGCTTCACCTGTATCTTGTCGATGTCGATATAGCCCATGATGCCGTCGCCCGCAGCGTTCAGCAGGTCGTGATAGCCCTCCAACTCCCGGTAATCCGTCAGGGAAAAGGGGAGGGCGGCCAGCTTTTTGTTATAGTCCTCCGCCGCTTCGATCATGGCGGAGTAGTCCTTCGGTGTAAGGGTCTTCACCAGCGCGTCATAGTCGGTAATGGCGCGGGACTGGGTAATGGAGTTCCAATAGCTGCTGACCGAGGGGTACAGCAGCAGAGAGAGGCCCACGAACAGGATGCTCAGCAATATGATGGTGATCTTTCTGCGAATTTTCATGGGTGTCTCCCTGCTGTCGTAGGATGGGTGGCCCGGGAAAGGTCTACGGCCTTTCCCGGGCATGCAAAGGGAAGAGAGCGGAAAAATACAGCGCTTAGAAGTTCTCCTTGGAGATGCGCTTGTTCGTTACCAGAAATACGCCTGCGCCCACAACGGCCAGCGCGCCCAGGCCGATGAACAGCATGGTGCCGATGCCGCCCGTTTCAGGCAGCGCGGTGCCCTTGGAGTTCTCCACGTCGGTCTGGTTGACGGAAAGCGTGTCCATAATGCCGTTGACGGTGTCCTTATTGATCGTTACGGTAATGGCGTCCTTCAGCTGGTTATAGCCGTCGGGAGCCTGCGTCTCCACCAGACGGTAGGTGCCGGCCTTCAGACCCTTGATGACCACCTTGCCGTCCACGGGAGTAGTAAAGGAGTCCAGCTCAACGGAGGTGTCGGCTTCCGCAACCTTGCCGGAGCGGGTGTAGTCGTTGACAACGTAATATACCGCACTCAGGTCGTTCTGCGTCATACTATACAGCATGATGACGTTGCCCTCGGCATCCTGCAGCTGGAAGGTAGCGCCGGCCAGCGGATTGCGGGTGACGGAATCGATCTTGAACAGACCAAAGGCAAAGGAATAAACCTCGACCGTGCTGGGCGTGGGATCCTGACCCTCGCTGCCGTTGTTGGTTTTCCAAGAAAGCTCGGCCATATTGGTGTTGTTGGTGGTCACGTTGCCCATAGAGGCGCTGCCCGTCAGCACGGCGGTATAGCTGACCTCGATGGTGTTGGGGGTGCCGTCCTCCTTGAGATAGCGGAAGGAACCGTCGGCGTTCTGCCAGTTGATGTGAATGTAGAAGTGGTTGTCATTCTCAATGCGGTTGAGAACGTACCAGTTGCAGTTGTCGAAGTTGGTGGCGCTGTCACCGGACGTGACGGCATGGCTGCCGTTGGTGTCGCCGTCAACACCCTCGATCCAGCCGCCTGCGATCTCCTGACCGTTGACCTTTACCTTGACGCTGTGGAAGTCTACGTAGATGGCGGAGCCTTCCACGTCGTTGATGATGTATTCCTTGATCTTGTCCGCGCCGCTGTAGTTCAGCGCGTTGTTGACCTTCACCACGAAGTCGACCGTCTCGCCGATGGCGGCGCTGTCCACCTTGACCAGCGTGCCGTCAGGCTGACGGATGAACTTGCCGGCGTCATCATCACCCCAGCCGGGAGTCTGGTTCTTATCGATGACAACGGCGCTGTTCTTCACATTGGTAATGGTAGCGGTGGCGCCCAGCGTGCTGGAGATGTAGTAGAAGCCGTAATCAAGGCCGGTAAAGGTCACGGTGCTGTTGGTGGCGGTCACGGATTCGCCGTGGAAATGCTGTACCGCGTCGGCGACCTCAGAGCTGTTGAACCAGGCGGAGATACGGGTCACGTTGGAGGCGTCGAACTTTACCACGCAGCGGGTGGGGTCGGATTCCAGCGGCTCAATCTGGAAGAGCGTTTCGCCACTGGATTTCGCGTTTTTGAGCAGCTCGTACCATTCGCTGTCCGTGCCGATGTAGTAGGAGGCGGAGCCGTCGGAACCGTAGGTGGCGTCAAACACCTTGTAGGCGGTGTAGGTCTTTTCAGGAGTTGCGTTTTCCACGGTGATGCTGCCTGTGCCGGCGGCAAACGCCGTAACGCACAGTGCCAGAGTCATCACCAGCGCCATGAAGAGCGCCAATACTTTTTTGCTGTTTTTCATGTCTCGATCCTTTCTTTTTATACTTTCGGGTATAACCTGCGGCGTCAGATATCGTTTGCCGGTCAGGAGAGGCGGTGAATGACTATCTCTCCTCCTTTCTGTATCTGCGCCTTACGATATACCCGCCGATAACGGCAACAATGACCATGGCCAGCCCGCCGAAGACAAAGAGCTGGGGCGGAAGGCCTCCGGTAGCCGGAAGGGCCACGCTGGCGGTGTTGTGGACGGCGATATCCGTGTCGCCGCTGATGGTGAAGGTATAGCTGTCGCTGTCCGCCAGCAGCGTGTCGCCGCTGCGGATGCTGACATGATAGCCCTCATGCTCCGGTTCGGAGATCGTGATGGTGGAGTTGGGGGCGATATCCCGGATGATCTTCTGGGCATTGTGCCGCAGGGAGTAGGTTTCCGTCCAGCTGGAGCCATCCGGGGCGGTGCAGGTGACAGTGATGTCATAGCTGCCCGTCAGATTAGGCGCGTTGACGATCTTTTTCAGTGTCAGCGTGCAGCGGTTTTCCGTATAGGTATTGACAAAGGAGAAATTGTAGCTTCCGCCGCTGCGCACGGTAACGGCGCTGCCGACCTTCTCGGCGGTCAGACCAAGGCCGGTGATATCGGCGGAACCCTCTGCCTCTACCACGTCGATGGTCTTGTCTGTCCAGCCGTAGCTGCTGATATCAAGCGTTCGGTTCAGCTCATAGGAGCCGGATTCCAGCTGCACCCAGCTGCCCAGCTCGTAGGCATTGATGGTGCGCAGCACACTGTTGTCCGCCGTGACGATGATATTGAATTGCAGGTGATAGAGCAGCTCGTCCAGCTGAGCGCTGGTCAGGCTGCCGGACACCACCTTGCTGAGCGTCAGACGGGTGCGGCCCTGAGAGGGAGGAGGCGCTTCCGTGCTGAACCATACGTTGTCGATATGGTTGCCGATGGTGGCGTCCTTGGAGGCGGTGCTGACCGCCACAAAGAAATAGGTGGTCTGATACTGTCCGGCGGGAACGGTATAGGTGCCGGAATGCTCCTGCCAACTGGCGGTATTGCTCCACACCTGGTTCCGGCCGCTGCCGGAGGAAGTCCATTTGCTGGTGCTCTGACACAGGAAGCTGGCCGCGCCTTCATATCCGGCAGGCGGCGTGCCTGCGGCGATGGCCTGCGCCACGGAGACGATCTTGTCATGATCCCGTGTTTCGGCCAGCGCGTGAGCTGCGGAGGTCTCCATAATGAGCACGTACATGCTGTCCGTGCCATTGTAGCGGTTGTCGCCGCTGCGGGTACGGGCCATGTGCTCCACGCGCCACGACATGGTAAGGCCGGGGGTGGTCAGCACATCCTGATACAGCGCGCCATAAGCCTCAGCGTTGATCTCTGCCACCTGTGTACCGTCGGGAGCGCTGGTCAGGCCATGCCACTTTTCGGCCAGCGCGTAGTGGGTGGAATTGCCGTCCTTCTTGGAGGAATCCACGCTGACAAGCTCGATTTTATCGTCGCTGGCGGTGGTTTTCCAGACAATATTCTGCTGCCCGCTGCTGATGAAGGGCTGATAGGTGCTGCCGCAGACGGGCGTTTCAAAGCTGCCGTTCAGCACGGCGGTCTGGTATTGATCGTTGACGATGCCGGCGGACATGCCGTCCTGCTCCACGCCGTTCAGACAGAGTACCGCACGGTAGGTGACGGAGGTTTGGGTCATGGTCACGCCGCCGCCGTCCAGTGCCGGGTGGATAGCTTCCTCATAGTCGCCGCCGGGGTTCAGGATCGTCTCTCCCGCGATGCGGAAGGAGCGGGATGTTACCGGTGCTTCCGGGCCGCCGTTGACGCTCTTATACCAGGTGTAGGTTACACCGTCGGGCGGTGTGACGGCGTTGCCGTCCGCGTCCACCAGCTCCGCCACAAAGGTGCCGGAATGGGTAATATCATCCCTGACCGTTACGGTCAGACCGGAGAGGTCGTCGGCCGACGCAAAGGTGTCAATGGCGTCGACGGTAAGGGCATCTTCGTCCTCGGCCGGCTCGTCCCCGACGGGCTGGACGAAGCATTCATCGGTATGTACGTGCTCCGGCAGTTGGCAGATCAGTCCCTGCGGCTCCACGGCGGGGACGGTCTCCAGACATTCCGCCGTGTGCTGATGGGCGGGCAGCTCTGCCGCGGGCGCGTCAGCGATGGGAGCGCTCTCCTCTTCAGGCGCTTCCTCCGGTGCGGCGGTTTCATCGACTGAGAGGTTATCGTCCGTTTCCGCAACGTCCTCCTGCGGTTCCACCGCGGCTGCGGCGGGAATGACCGTTTCCGGCAGTGTGCAGATGACCTCGCCGCCGCTGTCAAAGCAAAAAGCATTGTGGGTGTGGAGATAGACGACCTCCTCCTTGCCGCAAACCAGAGTGCCGCTGCCGTCATAGCATGCGTCGGTGTGGCTGTGGGCCGTCAGCGCCGCTTCGCAGACGTACTGCGTGTGCTCCGGGACGCCGGGCGTCTGATAGCAGGCGTCGTCATGGCGGTGCTGCTCGTAGCCGCAGAAGGTGTCCGGCGTGGTTTCCAGTGTGATGGCCGGAAGGATCAGCGCATAAGTGGTGATAAATACCATCAGACAGATGGGGACGGAGAGGATCTTGTACCATCGCCGTCTCCGCCGGTGACTGTTATTGAATTGTTTGGCTTGTGTTTGCAGTTCCTTGTTCATATCGCTCACTTTCCTGTGGTGGTGATAAGGGGTTATTGTATGCGCCCAAAAGTACTCAGCGGCCAGATGCGGAAAACGATCTTTCCCACGATCTCGCTCTGGTCGATGCAGCCCACGATGGAGCTGCGGGAATCCATGCTTGTCTCGCGATGGTCGCCCAGCACGAAATAGGTATTGGGCGGCACGGTGTAGGGGTATTCCACGTCGGTGGCGCCCAGTGTTTTCTGGGAGATATACGGCTCATCCAGCATGACGCCGTTGACGTAGACGCTGCCCTCGCTGTCGATATTCACGATATCGTCGCCTGCGGCGACGATACGTTTCACCAGAATACGGTTGTTGTAATAAAACGCGACGATATCACCCTGTTGAAAGGCGCGGGACTTGACCGACAGTACAATATCGCCCTCCTCCAGCGTGGGGGCCATGGAGGAGCCGTACAGCTCCAGCACCGGCAGCAGCAGCGTAGCGATCAGAATGCTGACCGCCGCCACGATGATAAGGGTATAGACCGCGCTGCGCAGCAGTGTCCGGTAGCGGCGGCGGAACCGCTCACGCCGCAGCTCGCCGCTCAGCTCCTCGATGGTGGGAAAAGGCCGTTCGGCGGTTTGCGGAGGGCTGTCCTGCTGTGGGAGCGCCGTTTCCTGTATGGGGTTGTCCGGTTCCGACGCTGCCGTTTGCAGGCGCTTGCCTTCCTGTGGATCCATATGCTGTTCCTTTCCGTCGGCCTGTCTGCCTTACAGCGGCGGACAGCGCCATACAGTGTCGATGATGTCCTGGGCTTCCTTTTTGGCGTCCTCCAGTATCTGGGCGGCCTGGCGTTCCTGGGCCTGGGCGCTCTCAATATACTGTTGGGCGGCGCGGTCCGCGTCCTCAAAGACACGGTTGAGCTTCAGAGCGGCTTCGGCCAGTGTGCCGGAGGAGGACACGGCGATGTCCCGGCGCTCCAGCTCGGCCTTGGCCAGGGCCAGCTCCTGCTCCACACGGGCCAGCTTCTTGCTCTGGGCCAGCAGCATCTCCAGCAGTTCGTACCGGTTCAGTTTTTTCAGTTCTTTTTCCGTCATATCGATTCAATATCCTATGTACATAATAAAAACGTGCAATTGGTCAGAGGGTATTGGGCAATACTCTCGTCATCAACTGTACGTCTTGATTTTATTGAAGTTGGGTTACCGGACGGCGGGGTGCTGTTTGGGAATTGCGGGATGCGCGAAGCATAAGCATCACGTCCTTTCGAGACATCGCACGGTGGATGTGCGGCGTATATTATACATTATTATTATTATTATTATTATTATTATTATTATAGCGACACCGTGTTGAGCAGTCAAGGGTGAAAAACGATTTTCTAAAAAAGAAATATCAAAAAAATCAATGTAATATACAATATCATGTCAAGATGTTGAAAAGAAAACCGGGAGTGAAAAAGCCGCTGCCTTCCACTCCCGGTTTTTTGAGGGAGAAACGGATCCTTACACCACGGCGAAGAACTTCACCAGGAACAGAAGGGTGATGACATAGGTCAGGGCGGACACGTCCTTGGCCTTGCCGGAGAACACCTTGATAACAGTGTAGGAGATCATGGCCAGACCGATGCCGTGGCCGATGGAGCCGGAGATGGGCATGGCCAGCAGCATAATGAACACGGGGACCACCTGATCCAGATCGTCGAAGTCCACGTTCTTCAGACCCTGCAGCATCAGGATGCCCACATAGATCAGGGCGGAGGAGGTGGCGGCGGCGGGGATGATGGCCGCCACAGGGGCGATGAACATGCAGGCAAGGAACATGAACGCGGAGGTCAGGGAGGTCAGACCCGTGCGGCCGCCGGCCTCTACGCCGGAGGCGGACTCCACGAAGGTGGTAACGGTGGAGGTGCCGCAGCAGGCGCCCGCCACAGTGCCCACGGCATCAGACAGCAGGGCTTCCTTCATCTTGGGCATGTTGCCGTCCTTGTCGGTCATACCGGCGCGGGAAGCGGTGCCCACCAGCGTACCGATGGTGTCGAACATGTCGATCATACAGAAGGTGATGATCAGGCTGATGGCGGTGAACCAGCCGATGCGGAAGAAGTCAGAGAAGTCAAACTTGAACAGGGTGGTGCTGACCATATCCTGGAAGGGAGGCAGGAAGGACGCGCCCTCCAGAGAAGCGAAGGGATTCACCTTCAGGAAGATAAAGCTGCCCGCCCAGTAAATGACGGAGGCCACCAGCATGCCCACCAGAACGGCGGCCTTAACGCCCTTCTTGGCCAGCAGGATAATGACGAACAGACCGATGAACATGGTGATAACGGTCAGCACCATGGTGCTGTACTCCGCGCCCATGTGTTCCTTGATAACGCTGGGGGTCATGGCGCCGAAGAAGTCACGCAGGACATAGAACGGGGTCTCGTAGTCGTTGCCCTCGGCATAGATGCCCACGTTGGAGCCAAGGCCGATGTTCATCAGCATCAGGCCGATGGCGGGGCCGATGCCCAGCCGCACGCCCAGAGGGATGGCGTCCACGATCTTGTCGCGGATATTGAACACGCTCAGCAGCAGGAACACGATGCCTTCCACCAGAATGATGCACAGCACCGCCTGAAAAGCGCTGGTATAGTCGGTGTTCAGCATGGCGGCCACGTTGCCCGCGATGACGGCAAAGAAGCTGTTCAGACCCATGCCGGGCGCCATGACGAAAGGCTTGTTGGCCAGAAAAGCCATGCACACAGTGCCGATGGCGCTGGCGATGCAGGTGGCCAGAAAGACGCCGTTCCAGAGGGGGGTGCCAACGGCGAAGTTGGTCAGCAGGTTGGGGTTCAGGGCGATGATGTACGCCATGGTCATGAAGGTGGTCAGACCGGCAAGAATTTCTGTTTTGACGGTGGTTTGGTTTTCTTTCAGGTGGAAGATGCGTTCCATTGTGATGAGTCTCTCCTTATATTGATTTTGCAGATATACAGTTATCTTAACACTGTATACCCCTATCTTAACGCAGGACTCGACAATTTACAAGACTTTTTGTTAGGGAGACTGATAAATTTTTTAGATAACAGCAATCAGCGGTACAGCTCCGTGCGGCGGAGGGAGGTGTAGGGTCGGGCGCTCCGGATGCGGGCGGAAGCGGCCATGTCCACCTCGGCGTACAGCAGATCCTCGCCGCTGCCTGCCTGTGCGATGGTATCGCCGTTGGCATCCGTCACCAGAGAGCGGCCGGAGAACACCATGTCACCCTCCGTACCGGTGCGGTTGCACATGGCCACGGCCACACTGCTCTGGAAGGCCTGCACCTTGACCTCCCAGTCGAACATCTCCATGGGCTCGCTTTCCGTGTTGGCGGTGGGGATCAGGATCAGGTCGGCACCCATCAAAGCCTCGGTGCGGATGCTCTCGGGGTAGTGCCGGTCAAAGCACACCACAATGCCGATTTTCCCGTGGGGCGTGTCGAACACCAGAAAGCCGTCGTCGGAGGGGGTGTAGTAATCCTGCTCATAGAACTGCGCCGCCTGTGCGATATGCACCATCTTCTGGCGACCCAGCAGCGCACCGTCGCCGCCGATCAGCAGCGTGGCATCGAAGCAGCCGGAGGGCTCGCGCAGATAAAAGTTGGGGGCGGCCATGATGCGGTTCTCCCGGCAGGCATCCTGAAATTGTCGGATGATGGGGTGATCGGCAGTCAGCAGCTTGTCCGATACGTCGCGGCCCTCGTACTGGGGAAAGAAGCGGTGGAGCTGCAGCTCCGGATAGACGATCAGGTCAGCGCCGTGAAGAGCGGCCTGCCGCAGAGCGGACAGCTGACGCTCCAGATTTTCGTTCTCATTGTCGCTCATGGCGATCTGGCAAAGAGCAAGCTTCATAGAATACCTCCCGATAGGTAAGAATTTTCCCTATTGTACTACTAGGTAATGGAGGACGCAAGGATTTTTTACCGGGAAAAAACAAAAGGCACGGACAGGGGATCGTCGATCCACTTCCGTGCCTTTTGGCGGTCATATGCTTTGGGGTTCTTGCTTTTGCGTGTCACGGGGTTCAGCGGCCCCCAGGTGTTCCGCAGCATAGCGTCACGCCTACGCTTCTCCTTTTTGGAGAGCTTTTCATAGGGAATGAACTTTTCCATATCGTGTCTCCTTTTCGTTTGGTTGGAGAGCATGATAGCAGAAATTGTTCCGTTTGTCAAATATCAGCCCTGCTGATAGCGGGCGATGATCTGGTCGGCGACGGCGCGGCGGGTGACGCAGCGATCCATGGCCTGTTTTTCGATAAAGCGGTGGGCGTCCTGCTCCGTCATGTCCTCGCGGTCGATCAGCAGCCATTTGGCGCGGTTCACCAGCCGGATCTCCGCCATTTTTTCCTCGATGGAGGCGGTTTTCTGCTCCATTTTCCGCAGCCGCTCCCGTGTGCCGCACAACAGCTGTAGAGATTGCAGGATCATCTGGGGGGAGGTGGGCTTTTGCAGCGTCAGAATACCGTAAGGCGACAGGCGCACCGAGATATCCGGATAGTGCTCGGCACCCACCAGCAGCAGCACGCCGGCGCTGCTGCTGTCCACCACGTGCATGGCCAGCTTCGTGCCGAACTCATCCGGCAGCGGCGTACTGATGACCACAATGTCAAAGGTGCGCTCCAGCAAAAGGCGGCGCGCGCTGGTCACATCGCTCTCCCAGCACAGGGGAGAGTACCGATCCTCCGGCAGCAGGCCACGGAGGGACGTATAGAATTTTTCCCGTGTGGAGATCGCCAGCACACTGTAAACATGCTGAACCAGTTCCATACCTATCCCTCCTTTCGCCTGTAAGTGAGATTATCTGGTGTAGTAGTCGATGATAGACGGCGGCAGAATGTCCGCGATGAAGGCGCTGCTCTCGGCGGCGGCTTTGGCCTGCGCCAGCGTGGCGGGCAGGGTCTTGAACGCCGATTTGACCTCCTCGGACGCGCTGAAGAAGTTGATATCCGCCGCCTTCGGCAGCTCCATCTGCCGCCGGATACCGTCAAGGCCCGCGTAGATCAGCAGGGCAAAGGCCAGATAGGGGTTGCACAGTGGATCGGGGGAGCGCAGCTCAGCCCGACGGTATTCTCCCTGCGCGGCGGGGATGCGGATCAGCTGGGAGCGGTTTTCGCTGGACCAGGAGATGTAGCGGGGCGCTTTGCTGCCGCCGAAGCGAAGGTAGGAGGCGTCCACCGTATTGAGAAATACGGTCATCTCCGCGATGTGGGCCAGGATACCCGCAATGAGGGAGGGCATCACGTCCGCGCCGTCGGCGCTTTTGGCGGAGATATTGATGTGCATGCCGTTGCCCGGCTGGCCGCTGAGAGGCTTGGGGGAGAAATCCGCCGCCAGACCGTTCCGCACTGCCACGCTGTCCACCACCGTGCGGAAGGTGGCGGCGTTGTCCGCCGCCGTCAGCGGCTGGGAATAGCGGAAATCGATCTCGTTCTGTCCCGGCCCCTGTTCGTGGTGGGAGCACTCCGGGCGAATGCCCATCTGCTCCAGCGTCAGGCAGATCTCCCGCCGCACGTTTTCACCCTTGTCCTCCGGCGCGATGTCCATGTAGCCCGCCCGGTCGTAGGGAATGCGGGTAGGCTCGCCCGCCTCGTCCCGCTGGAACAGGTAGAACTCCATCTCCGTGCCGAAGGCGAAGGTGACGCCCATTTTCTCCGCGTCCGCCACGGCCTTTCGCAGAAGCTGCCGGGTATCGGCCTCAAAGGGTGTGCCGTCAGGGCGGGTGATGCCGCAGAACATCCGGGCCACCCGGCCGCGATCCGGCCGCCAGGGCAGCAGGGAGAGGGTAGCGGTATCCGGACGCAGAAACAGGTCGGAATGCACCTCGTCACCAAAGCCGGGAATGGCGGAGGCGTCAAAGGCTATACCGTATGTAAACGCCCGGTCAAGCTCGTCGGGATGGATGGAGATATTCTTCTGCCGCCCGGAAAGGTCGCAGAAGGCCAGACGGATGAATTTGATATCCTCCTCTGCCACGTACTGCTTGATCTCGTCTTTGGAATAGTTCATAGGGAGAGCCTGCCTTTCTCAGTTTGCAACGTACATTTGCTGATAGGGGTTCTTGCTGTCAGGAGTGATAACGGTATAAGCGTCACGGAGCAGCTGCTCCGGGTCAAGGTGAAACAGACGGCAGTATTCCCGCACATAGGGGGCGAATTCCGCCATGTCCTCCTCTGTGGCGGGACGGGAGGTCACCTGAGGGGGAAAGGGGATGTTGGACACATCGCCCCGGAAGACCATCTTGCCGCCGTGCATTCCCGTGCAGGGAAAGTAACCGACCACAGGGCGTCCGTCGGTGTGCAGCGACAGCACCACGATCAGCCCGCCGGCCTGATATTCGCCCAGAAAGCTTCCTGCCCGGCCGCCGATGACCAGCACGGGCTTGTGCTCCTGATAGGCTTTCATGTGAATACCGGCCCGGTAGCCGGCGTTTCCCTCGATATAGATCTCGCCGCCCCGCATGGCGTAGCCTGCGGCGTCTCCGGCACTGCCATGGATAACGATGCGCCCGGCGCTCATGGTATCGCCCACTGCGTCCTGCGCGTTGCCGTTAACGGTGATCTCCGCTCCGTTAAGGTACGCGCCAAGGGCATTGCCGGGGATGCCGTCAATGATGATGCGCTTGCCGCTCATTCCGGCGGCAATGAATCGCTGTCCCAGACAGCCGCAGACCCGGCAGTCCGGCCCTGCGCTGCGGATCGTTTCGTTCAGTTGGGAAAAGGATAGGGGAGCCGCTTCAATGAAGTCCATATTGTACCACACCTCCTGCTTTTTTTCCATGTATTTTTTCATAAAAAATCGTGATAGCAGCCATTTCATTCTCCCGCGTGGGCGATTCCCAAAATCGCCAGCTCCTTTTCCGTCAGGTGCACGCCCCGTAGCATGACCCGGTTGCCCCGCAGGGCCTCAATGGAGTTAATACCCATACCGCCCATCATTTCCTTGATCTCGTGCTTCCACGCGGTGACCAGATTCACCAGACGGGCGGTGGCTTCGTCGGGATCGAGACGCTTTACCAGATCGGGGCGCTGGGTGGCAATGCCCCAACTGCATCGTCCGGTCTGGCAGGTGCGGCACAGGTGGCAGCCCATGGCCAGTAGGGCAGCCGTGGCGATATAGCAGGCGTCGGCCCCCAAGGCGATGGCCTTTACCACATCCGCCGCCGAGCGGATACTGCCGCCCACAATCAGGGATACGCTGTTGCGGATGCCCTCGTCCCGAAGCCGCTGATCCACCGCCGCCAGTGCAAGCTCAATAGGGATGCCTACATTGTCCCGGATACGGGTGGGCGCGGCACCCGTGCCGCCCCGGAAGCCGTCGATGGCGATGATATCCGCGCCGCTGCGGGCAATACCGCTGGCGATGGCGGCAATGTTATGGACAGCCGCCACCTTGACGATGACGGGCTTCCGGTATTGTGTGGCCTCCTTCAGCGAGTAGACCAGCTGCCGCAGATCCTCAATGGAATAGATATCGTGATGGGGCGCAGGGGAAATGGCGTCGGCACCCTCCGGGATCATGCGGGTCTTGGACACATCAGCTGTGATCTTGGCGCCGGGGAGATGGCCGCCGATGCCGGGCTTTGCGCCCTGCCCCATCTTGATCTCGATGGCGGCGCCGGTATTGAGATACTTTTCCTGTACGCCGAACCGGCCGGAGGCGACTTGCACGATGGTGTTGTCACCGTAGCAATAGAAATCCTCATGGAGCCCGCCTTCGCCGGTGTTATAATAGATGCCCAGCTGCTGCGCTGCCTGCGCCAGACTTTTGTGGGCGTTGTAGCTGATGGAGCCATAGCTCATGGCGGAGAACAGAATAGGCACCGACAACTCCAGCTGGGGCGGCAGGTCGGTACACAGAGTGCCGTCTCCGTTCCGGCGGATGGCATCGGGCTTCTTGCCCAGAAATACCCGCGTCTCCATAGGCTCCCGCAAGGGGTCGATAGGCGGATTGGTCACCTGAGAGGCGTTGATAAGGATATTGTCCCAGTACACCGGCAGCGACTTGGGACTGCCCATAGAGCTGAGCAGTACGCCGCCGGTAGCGGCCTGCTTATAGATCTCGTTGATGGCGGCGCTGGGCCAGTTGGTGTTTTGCCGCAGCTGGTTGTCGTTTTTCACGATCTTCAGGGCGTGAGTGGGGCAGAAGGACACGCAGCGTTGGCAATTGACGCATTTGCTCTCGTCGCTGAGCATGAGACCGTGCTCCGGATCATAGGTGTGGACGCCGTTGGGGCACTGCTTTTCACAGATGCGGCAGCGGGTGCAGCGCGGGTCATTGCGGATCACCTCAAATTCCGGGCTGATGTAGTCGATGGACATCAATAGGCACCTTCTTTCACTTTCACAATGAACGGCTCGCCGCCCATAGGGGCGTAGAGGTGTTCGGCATTTGGCTCCATGGTGCGGATGGCGGCCTCCTCGCTGGCGATGAACACCTTGTCGTCCTTTTCCGCCGTCACCATGGAGCGGAGCTTCAGCCGGTCGTTCAGAGCCATCAGCCCACCGTTGAAGCCCAGAACGATAGAGAAGGGGCCGGTGATCAGCAGACTGGGAAACATAGTGCGCAGATAGGTCAGCTGCCGGGCGGTCGGAGCGGCCTTTCCCCGAATGGTGCTCCAGAACGGCGCGGCGATGACCGAGGCCATTTCCTCAAGGGTCAGTCCCTGCCGCCGCAGCAGATAGTCGGCGATATAGGTGATGACCTCGGTATCGGTTTGCAGCGTACACTTATAGCCGAACATCTCGATATACCGGCGGTTGGCATCATAGGAGGAGATTTCTCCGTTGTGAACGATGGAGTAATCCAACAGAGCAAAGGGGTGCGCGCCGCCCCACCAGCCGGGGGTATTGGTGGGATAGCGGCCATGAGCCGTCCAGCTGTAGGCCTCGTATTCCTCCAGCCGGTAGAAGCGGCCCACATCCTCCGGGTAGCCCACCGCCTTGAAGGCACCCATATTCTTGCCGCTGGAGAACACATACGCGCCCTTGAGCCTGGTGTTCAGCTCCATGACGGTGCGGGCCACGAACTCCTTTTCATCCAGCTGAAGCCGGGCCAGCACCGAATGCAGCGGCGATACGAAGTACCGCCAGATCAGGGGCACGTCGGTGATCTCCGGGATGATACGGATGGGGATGGTCTCAGCCTGCACGATCTCGAAGCCCTCCTTCAGAATGGATTCGCACTCCCGGCGGGTGGTGTTGTCGTCAAAAAAGATGTGAAACGCGTAAAGCTCCCGGTACTCCGGGTAGATGCCGTAGGCGGCAAAGCCGCCGCCCAGACCGTTGGAACGGTCATGCATGGGGATCATGCTGTGGATAATGGATTCGCCGGTCATCCGTTTTCCCTCGCGGGAGATGACGGCGGAAATGGCGCATCCGGAGGGGATGCGGACTTCGCCTTCCAGCTTCATAATGGTCATCCTTTCTGCAGAAGCACAAGGTAGAAAAACAAAAAGGCGTTCATCCACTTGGGACAGATGTCCCGTGTGGATGAACGCCTTTGTTCATCTTGAAGGAGAATTATAGCACGGCGGCATCATAAAGTCAACCGACGAAACGGCAAAAGTTGTGGAAATCCACCATTGACAAATCTGTGCAGAGCGCATATAATGACCCCCATCGAAGGCAAAGGCGTCTTGGAGAGTGTTCTCCTTGACGCCTTTTTCATTTATTTATCAGAAAAGGAGTGGATCGTAATGCGCACAGTTCCGGAATATTTTGGCAGTCTGGTGTTTGATGACCGCGTGATGAAAGCGCGGCTGCCCTACGAGGTGTATACCTCGCTGAAGAAGACCATCGATGAGGGCGGCAGCCTGAATAATGAAGTGGCCAACGCTGTGGCGGACGCGATGAAGGATTGGGCCGTAGAGCACGGCGCTACCCACTTTACCCATTGGTTCCAGCCTCTGACAGGTATCACCGCCGAAAAGCACGATAGCTTTATCGCCCCGTCTCCCGACGGCGGTGTCATCATGGAGTTCTCCGGCAAGGAGCTGATCCAGGGCGAGCCGGACGCTTCCAGCTTCCCCTCCGGCGGTCTGCGGGCCACGTTCGAGGCACGCGGTTATACCGCGTGGGATCCCACGTCCTACGCTTTTATCAAGGATAAGGCCCTGTGTATCCCCACGGCGTTCTGCTCCTACGGCGGCGAGGCGCTGGATAAAAAGACGCCGCTGCTGCGTTCCATGCAGGCGCTGAACAAGCAGGCCCTGCGGGTGCTGCACCTGTTCGGCAACGAGGACGTGAAGTGTGTCCGAACCTCCGTTGGCCCGGAGCAGGAGTATTTCCTGGTGGATCGGGAGATGTTCGACAAGCGGAAGGATCTGACCTTCTGTGGCCGCACCCTGTTCGGCGCCAAGCCCCCCAAGGGTCAGGAGATGGACGACCACTATTTCGGCGCCATCAAGCCCCGTGTGGCGGAATACATGGCCGATCTGAACGAGGAGCTGTGGAAGCTGGGCATTCTGGCCAAGACCGAGCACAACGAGGTGGCGCCTGCCCAGCATGAGCTGGCTCCTATTTATACCACCACCAACGTGGCCACCGACCATAACCAGCTGACCATGGAGATCATGCAGAAGGTGGCCGCCCGCCACGGTCTGGTGTGTCTGCTTCACGAGAAGCCCTTTGAGGGTGTCAACGGCTCCGGCAAGCACAACAACTGGTCCATGGCCACCGATACCGGCGTGAATCTGCTGACCCCCGGCGAGACGCCCTATCAGAACGCCCAGTTCCTGCTGTTCCTGTGCGCCGTCATTCAGGCGGTGGACGACTATCAGGATCTGCTGCGGCTGTCGGTGGCTACCGCCGGAAACGACCACCGTCTGGGCGCCAACGAGGCGCCGCCCGCTGTGGTGTCCATCTTCCTGGGCGATGAGCTGACGGCCATTCTGGACGCTATCGAGAAGGACGAGCCCTATAGCGGTACGGAAAAGCGGGTCATGAAGCTGGGCGTCCACGTGTTGCCCAAGTTCATTCGCGACACCACCGACCGTAACCGTACTTCTCCCTTCGCCTTTACCGGCAATAAGTTCGAGTTCCGTATGCTGGGCTCCTCCAACTCCATTGCCTGCACCAACATTATGCTGAACGCCGCCGTGGCGGAGTCGCTGAAGCAGTACGCCGACGTACTGGAAAAGGCCGACGACTTTGAGTCCACCCTCCATGACCTGATCCAAAAGACCATCAAGGCCCACAAGCGGATCATCTTCAATGGCAACGGCTATGACGACGCGTGGATCAAGGAGGCCACCGAGGAGCGGGGCCTGCTGAACCTGAAGACCACCCCCGACGCGCTGCCCTGTATTCTGGAGCAGAAGAACGTGGACATGCTGACCTCGCTGAAGGTCATGTCCGAGGCGGAGATCCGCTCCCGCTGCGAGATCATGCTGGATAACTACCGCAAGACCGTCAACATCGAAGCACAGACCATGGTGGACATGGCCCGCAAGGAGATCCTGCCTGCTGTGGAGGACTATACCGCCAAGCTGGCAGAGGGGCTTGCCGCCAAGAAGGCTGTTGTCCTCACGCTGAGCGGAAAGTACGAGACGGGGCTGATCGAGAAGCTGTCCGGTCTTGCCGACCAGATCGACGCTGCTGCCGGAGAGCTGGAAGCCGCACTGGACGGCTATCATAAGATCGACGACGTGACCGAGGCCGCCTGTGCCATCCGTGATACGGTCATTCCCAAGATGGCGGCGCTGCGGGCTCCCTGCGACGAAGCGGAGACCTGCACGGCGTCTCAGTACTGGCCGTTCCCCACCTACAGCGATCTGCTGTTTGGTGTCAAGTAACCCATACCTACCTTTCTATATGTGGCAGACGCCTCTTGAAACTCCGTGTTTCAGGGGCGTTTGCCATAAGAGGATGTTTTTTCCTCATTTTGATTGAATCCGGCTGCCGAGTGCGGTATAATATAGTGATTTTAATTTGAGAATAGGAGAGGTCATCCCATGACATTACAGGAGTATCTGGATTCCATCCACGGAAAGACCGTGGCGGTGGTGGGCATCGGTGTCAGCAATACGCCGCTGATCCGCCTGCTGCTGCGTGAGGGCATCGCCGTGACCGCCTGCGACAAGCGGACGCGGGAGCAGCTGGGCGAGCTGGCCGGTGAGCTGGAGCAGGGCGGCGCACGTTTGCAGCTTGGCTCGGACTATCTGGAGGGACTGGATCAGGATATCATTTTCCGCACGCCGGGTCTGCGGCCCGATGTGCCCCAGCTGGCAAAGGCTGTGGCTGGCGGCAGTGTGCTGACCTCCGAGATGGAGGTGTTCTTTCAGGTCTGCCCCTGTCCCATCATCGCCGTGACCGGCAGCGACGGAAAGACCACGACCACTACCATCATCGCGGAGCTTTTGAAGAAGGCGGGGCGCACCGTCCATGTGGGCGGTAACATCGGCCATCCTCTGCTGTGTGAGGCGGGGGAGATGCAGCCCACCGATTACGCGGTGCTGGAGCTGTCCAGCTTCCAGCTGATGACCATGCCGTGCAGTCCCCATATCGCCGTTATGACCAATCTGGCGCCCAACCATCTGGACGTTCACAAGGACATGGCGGAGTACGTGGCTGCCAAGGAGAATATCTTCCGCCACCAGAGGGCGGGCGATAAGGCCATCTTCAACTTCGATAACGACATTACCCGCCGTCAGGGCGAGAGCGTTCCTGACCGGGCGGTGTATTTCAGCCGTCAGGCGGAGCCGGAAAAGGGCGTGTTCCTGCGGGGCGAGGCCATTGTCTGCCGTGACGGCGCGGGCGAGCGTACCGTGATGACCACCGGCGATATCAAGCTGCCGGGCGTTCACAATGTGGAGAACTACATGGCGGCCATCGCCGCTGTGGACGGTCTTGTGCCGGATGAGACCATCCGGGACTTCGCCCGCGAATTCGGCGGTGTGGAGCACCGCATCGAGCTGGTGCGCACCTATAAGGGAGTGCGGTACTATAACGACTCCATCGCTTCCAGCCCCAGCCGCACCACGGCGGGACTGCGCTCCTTCCCGGAAAAGGTGATCCTGATTGCCGGCGGCTATGATAAGCACATCCCCTTTGACGCCCTGGGCGGCGAGATCGTGGAACACGTGAAGCTGCTGGTGCTGTGCGGCGCTACCGCCGCCAAGATCAGAACCGCCGTGGAGAATGCCGAGGGCTATCAGCCCGGCCATCCGGAGATCGTGGAGGTCACGCCCTTCCAGAAAGCGGTGGAGATCGCTCGCGACAGGGCCGTACCCGGCGATGTGGTAACGCTGTCGCCTGCCTGTGCCGCCTTTGACCAGTTCAAGAACTTTGCCGAGCGGGGAAAGACCTTCAAGGCCATCGTCAACGGCTGGCAGGAATAAGGATAAGCCGCCCCGGCATACGCTTCCATGAAAGGGGGCGTGTGCTGTGGAGCGCTTGCGCTATCTGCGCCTGACAGGCCGCCAACGGGTGGGAATATGGCTGACGCTGCTGGTGCTGGCGCTGCTGGCGGCGACGGTGTCGCTGCTGTGGCACCTGAAGCCGGTGATGACCAGCATGGCCACCGCAAGAGTGTCCAATCTGGTGAACCGCATCGTGTCCGCCGCCGTCAATGAAGCGGTGGAAAACGGCGACATTGACTATCAGAATTTCGTGATTTTTGAAAAGGATGAAACGGGCCATATCACCGCGCTGCGCAGCAACGTGGCGGAGGTGAACCGCATGCAGGGTCAGATCACCGATGAAATACTGCACCGGCTGTCAGAGGTGGCCACCAGTGAACTGGAGATCCCGCTGGGTACGCTGACAGGGTCGGCGCTGCTGGCGGGGCGCGGCCCCAGTCTCTTTGTGCGAATGCAGGCGGTAGGCAGCGCCAGCGCAGCCTTCCGCAACCAGTTCACCGCCGCGGGTATCAACCAGACCCGGCATCAGATCTTTCTGGACGTGGATGTGTACATGAGTATCCTGCTGCCAGGAATGAAAACCTCCACCAAGGTCTCCAACGAGATCGCCGTGGCGGAAACGGTGATCGTAGGCGGCGTGCCGGATACCTACACCTATTTCAGTACCATGCCGGACGAGATCGGACAGTATGCCGAGGACTATATCATGAACAACGGATAAATGAGGATGGAGTATGGACTATCGTGAAGAAATGAAGCAGCTGCGTGAGACGCTGAACGCCAATGGCTACCTCTACTACGTGCTGGACGCGCCCACCATGTCGGACTATGAGTACGACCATTTGCTGCGGAAGCTGGAGGACTTGGAGAAGGAGCATCCGGAGGAGATCACTCCCGATTCCCCCACCCAGCGGGTGGGCGGCAAGCTGCTGAGCCAGTTTGAGGAGGTGCGGCACGAGGTACCGCTGGAGAGCTTGCAGGATGTATTTGACAGCGGCGAGGTGCAGGACTTTCTGGATAAGGTAGCCGCCGATCTCCCTGATGCCCTGTACAGCGTAGAGCCCAAGGTGGATGGCCTGTCCGTGGCGCTGGAGTATCGGGACGGCGTGTTCGTCCGCGGCGCTACCCGCGGCGACGGTCGGGTGGGGGAGGACGTGACGGAGAATCTGCGCACCATTCGCTCCATTCCCATGACGCTGCCGGAGAAGCTGCCCCACCTCATTGTCCGGGGCGAGGTCTATATGGCCCGCAGTGTGTTCGAGGAGATCAACGCCCGGCGGGAGATCGAGGGAAAGCCCCTGATGGCCAATCCCCGCAACGCCGCCGCAGGCTCTCTGCGGCAGCTGGACTCCAAGATCGCCGCTCAGCGGCGTCTGGATATCGCCATCTTCAATTTGCAGCTGGCCGAGGGGAGGGAGTTCACCAGCCATACCGAGACGCTGGACTATCTGGCAAGCCAGCACTTCAAGGTGATCCCCCACAAGTCTTTGACCAAGGCGGAGAACATTATCAACGAGATCGCCCGTCTGGGGGATGAGCGGATGGCATTCCCCTTTGATATCGACGGCGCGGTCATCAAGCTGGACAGCCTGCCGGAGCGTGAGGTGCTGGGCAGCACCGCCAAGTGTCCCCGCTGGGCGGTGGCCTATAAGTACCCGCCGGAGCAGAAGCCCTCGGTATTGAAGGATATCGTGGTGCAGGTGGGCCGTACCGGCGTACTGACCCCCAAGGCGGTGCTGGAGCCGGTACGTCTGGCGGGCACCACCGTCACCTACGCCACGCTTCACAATCAGGATTTCATCACCTCCAAGGATATCCGCATCGGTGACACCGTCATCGTCCAGAAGGCGGGGGAGATCATCCCGGAGATCGTGGAGGTGGTAAGGGACAAGCGTCCCTCCGGCGCTGTGCCCTACTATCTGCCGGAGGTGTGTCCCGTGTGCGGTGCACCGGTGAGCCGGGACGAGGACGGCGTGGCCATCCGCTGCACCGGCGCGGAGTGTCCCGCCCAGCTGCTGCGGAACCTGACCCATTTTACCAGCCGGAATGCTATGGACATTGACGGCGTGGGCCCGGCGGTGATCCAGTCGCTGGTGGACAGCGGCCTTGTGAAAACCGCCGCCGACCTGTACCGTTTGCAGGTGCAGGATATTGCCCAGCTTGACCGCATGGGCGAGAAATCCGCCGCCAACGCCGTGGCCGCCATCGAAAAGAGCAAGGAAAATGACCTGTGGCGGCTTCTCAGCGCGCTGGGGATCCGTCAGGTAGGAGACAAGGCCGCCAAGGTGCTGGCCGCCCACTTCGGCAGCTTCGACGCGCTGTCCGCCGCGTCGGAGGAGGAACTGACCGCCATTGACGACGTGGGCCCCATCACCGCCCGGTATATCCGCCAGTGGCTGGAGAGCCCTCAGTCGCAGGACTTGCTTGCCCGGCTTCGTGAGGCAGGCGTCAACATGACCAGCCATCAGAAGAAGGTGGACGACCGCTTTGCCGGACAGACCTTCGTGCTGACCGGTACGCTGGAGAAATTTACCCGAGACGAGGCCGCCGCCATGATCGAGCAGCGGGGCGGTAAGGCCAGCGGCTCGGTCAGTAAGAAAACCACCTATGTGGTGGCCGGTGAGAACGCCGGAAGCAAGCTGCGCAAGGCGCAGGAATTGAATATCCCCGTGCTGACGGAGGACGAGTTTCTCTCGATGCTGCAATAATATTCAAAAAGGAGGGCTTTCTTATGGCAGTTAACACCGATCTCTCCCTGCGGCGGCAGGTGATCTACAGCGTGTTTGTTCGAGGACACACCAAGGAGGGCACGTTCCGTGCGCTGGAGGGCGATCTCGACCGCCTGAAAGCGCTGGGTGCGGATATCCTGTGGCTGATGCCCATTCACCCCATCGGCGAGGAGGGCCGTAAGGGCACCATGGGCAGCCCCTACGCCATCCGGGATTACCGGGCGGTGAACCCCGACATGGGCACCGTGGACGACCTGCGCCATCTGGTGGACGCCATCCACGACCGGGGCATGAAGTGCATCATCGACGTGGTGTATAACCATACCTCGCCGGACTCCGTGCTGGCGGAGACGCACCCGGAGTTCTTTTTGCGGGACGAGCAGGGAAGACCCACCCGCAAGGTGGCCGACTGGTGGGATATTGTGGATCTGGATTACAGCAACCGCGACCTGTGGCGCTATCAGATCGATACGCTGAAGCAGTGGGCTGCCATCGTGGATGGCTTCCGCTGTGATGTAGCCAGCGCTGTGCCGGTGGAGTTCTGGCGGCAGGCCCGTGACGAGGTGGAGACCATCCGCCCCGGCTGTATCTGGCTGGCGGAGAGCGTTCACGGCGCTCATGTTTTGGCCATGCGGAGAATGGGCGCTTACTGCGCCACGGATACCGAGGTGCAGTCCGTGTTCGACCTTACCTATGATTACGACGTTTGGCCCTTCTATGAGGGCGTGCTGACCGGAAAGGTGAGTCTGCGGGAGTACGCGGATATCCTGACCTATCAGGAGCTGACCTATCCCGGCAGCTACGTCAAAGCCCGGTATCTGGAAAATCACGACACACCCCGTGCCGCCAGCTGGATGAGGGACGATACCCAACTGGACAACTGGGTGGCGTTCCTCTACTTCCAGCGGGGCACTGTGATGCTCTACAGCGGCATGGAATACGCCCCCAAGGAACGGGTGGACTTCTTTGAAAATCAGAGCAACTATGGCGACATGCAGCGGGACATGCAGCTTTATCTGCGAAAGCTGAAGGAGCTGAAGCAGACGCTGCCCATCACCGGCGGCTATTGGCTGGAGGAGGGAAACGGCCTGCTGCTGGGACATTACGAGGGCCCGGAGGGCAAGGCGCTGGGCGTATTCGACCTGTGCGGACAGGGCGCGGCCGATGTGACGGTAGAGCTGCCCGACGGCGACTATCCCAACCGTCTGGGAGGCAGCGTGACCGTAAAGAACGGGCGGCTTGCTTTTGATGGTAAGCCTGTGGTGATTTGACTTTTTTCACAAAAAAATTTACCCCACATCGGGGAAAATGCAGAAATCCGGCCACCTGAATTGACTTTCCCCTGAAACGTGTTACCATGTAAATTGTATATCTGTGTGCTTTCGCTGTTTCCTCAGCGGAAACCACCGGAATAAAGAGGAGGAAAAAAGAGAAATGAGTAAGCTCATGAAGATCTGCGACGGTAACGAAGCGGCGGCATATGTGGCAT
>ENA-OUQC01000378-OUQC01000378.1-human-gut-metagenome-genome-assembly--contig:-NODE-378-length-34650-cov-5.478769_pt1 | contig 34650 bp, 47 predicted proteins | sample MGYA00237942_ERZ548815 | MGnify/ENA primary metagenome ERZ548815 (study PRJEB26490, sample SAMN05194722) | human gut metagenome | biome: terrestrial biome; feature: human-associated habitat; material...
ATGTGGCGTTTTTGAAGCGTGCAAAAAAGTCAAAGACTTTTTTGACACGCTGAAATGAAAAAATTCCGTATCGAAAAGATACGGAATTTTTTCATTTACCCTGTCTGATTCGGATAATATTGAAGATATTTGAAAGCACTATGCAGATAAGCGAGGCCGCGAGCGGCCATGTGCCGTCGAATTTTCCGGTGAAGGATATGACGAGGAATATAACGCCTGCTGCGGCAAGACCGATGCTTGCTATGATGAGCAGCTTGTTTAAAATATCCTTCATCACAGATACCTGAATATCTCGCTGCCGCGTGTGTTTATCCATTTAAGCTCCAGCGCGGATAAAAGCGCAAGCAGCACGACTGCGATGCACAAAAACACCGTCGAGCCGATAACCGCGTACAGCAGATAGTAGGCAATGCCGAGGACTGCCGCGATCACCCAGCCGCCGAACATCGCGATGAGAACGCCTATGCTCTGCTTGACGGCGATGGCCTCGGTCTGCCAGTTGAGGTTGGGCTTTTTGAGGTTAATTATCAGGCCGAACGCGGCTATAAACAGCGTGAACACCGGCGGCAGAATGACGCACAGCAGGCCGGAGACGAAGTCGGGGCGGAACACGATGCAGATGCACGCGCTGCAAAACAGCTCGGGGATGACCGTAAAAAGCATGTGGAGCCTGAGCTTTGCGTGGAGCACGGCCTTGGGCTGCACAGGCAGCGACTGCGCTATCCAAAGTCCCTTACCCTCAAGCGAAACGGAGGGGGCGGTCATATCGTTCATCGCGCCGAGGACGCATACGCCGAATGCGAGCAGGGCGGTAAAAAAGCCGTCGGGAAGAGCGAACATTTCAAATATTGCTATAATGTCCGCACCCTTTATGAGCAAAAATGCACCGGCAATAATGAGTATAGGCGTGCCGAGGGCGCAGTTGAGCATATATGTCGGGCTTGAGAGCAGATGCGAAAGCTCGCGGTGCAGAAGCGCGGAGGATGTGCTGCGCATTTTAGCCGTCTGCGAGCGGTATTCGCGCTTTGCGACCTTGTCGGAGGTCGTTGCAATTTTGATAAAGCTGCGCGCGAGAATGCGATAGGTGAGGATAAACAGTACGGCAACGGCAAGGGTCGTGTAGAGCATCGACAGCCAGCCGCCTGCGCCGCAGTCGCCGATGATGTACAGGACATATGCCGAGTTCATGAGCTTCTCGCCGACGGTCAAGGCGTTCAGGACAAGCTGCTCGATAAGATCATAGGCGTTAAAGCACACAAAGTAGTAAAGGCCGAAGAAAACAAGTGAGATGATAACGACGATGAGCGACTTGCTCTTGAGATGAACGCTCACCCTCGCGACCACCCAACCGAGCAGGCAGGAGAGGATGAAAACGAAAACGCTCACAAGGATCGTAAGCAGGATGCTGCCGAAAACTCCGGCGAATGCGGGCTTTGCGACGATGAAATAAACAATGATCGCCGGAAGCATGACAACGGCGCTGAACATAAGCCCCATGAGGTACACGCCCATAAGACGCGACAGGAGAATGTACTTCGTCGGCACGGGCAGCGAGAGCATAAGGTCGTTGTCCTTTGCTTTGTAAAGGCTTGAATATGTGTTGAAAACGCCGCCGAAAACGCCGAGAAACAGCGCCATAAGCGTCATCATGTCAAAATACAGCCAGTCAAGTCCCAGACCGACAAAGGGCTTGCACAGCATGAAAGACATCGCGGCGAACATGCCGCCTATGACGACGATCATCAGCAGCGCGTACAGAACGATGAACAGGATGCTCGTCGATTTCGCGCGCGCCTTGCCCTTTTTGCGGTCGTAGAAAAAGCTGCTGTTAAGCTCGTAAAGCTGCTTTTTCAGAAGAATTTTCAGCATGACTCATCCTCCAGCTCAAGGAATACTTCCTCCAGACTGTCATCGCCCTTGACCTCGCTCATCGTGCCCGAGCGGATGAGCTTGCCGCCCTTTATGATGGCGACCTGATCGCAGAGCTTTTCGGCGACCTCGAGAACGTGGGTCGAGAAGAATATCGCGCCGCCCTCGTCGCACAGCTCGCGCATCATGCCCTTGAGGATGTGCGCGGCCTTCGGGTCAAGGCCGACAAACGGCTCATCCATGATGATGAGCTTGGGCGCGTGTATCCATGCCGAAATGATGGCAAGCTTCTGCTTCATGCCGTGCGAGTAAGCGGAAATGGGCTGAGCCAGGTCCTTTGTCAGCTCGAAAAGGTCTGCATACTTTTCGATGCGCGCCTTTCTGTCCTCGGGGCTTACGCCGAAAATGTCGGCAATGAAGTTTAAGTACTTTATGCCCGTCATGTATTCGTACAGATCGGGGTTATCGGGAATATAGGCAAGTACCTTCTTGCACGCGATGGGATCATCCTTGACGGAAACGCCGTTAATGCGTATCTCGCCCTCGTCAAAATCGAGGATGCCGACAACGGATTTGAGCGTCGTCGTCTTACCGGCGCCGTTGTGGCCGATAAAGCCGTAGATCGTTCCGGGGGCGATGTGCAGGCTGAGGTCATCGACAGCTCTTTTCTCGCCGTAGCATTTTGTAAGTCCTTTGATATCGAGCATGTTTCTATCTCCTTTTTTCAGTGCGTTAAGGCGTTAAGTGCGTTTATTTCTTGCTTGTCATCTGTCTCCGTATCTCGGGCGGCACAGTGCGTTTATGAGGATGTAAATTGCAGTTACGACAAGCACCGAACCGGCAACGATCAGAAACATTGCAGGCTCGGAGACGGCCTCGCCGGAAAAATAAATGTTGCAGTCGATGCCGTCGCGTATCGCGCAGATCACCTGCGAGGGTACGCCGCTGCTGCCCATTTCGTCGAGCGCGCCGCGCATCCAGTGGTTGTGCAGCAGGCTCGTGCCGTAGGTGCCGGGGAGGAACGAAAGCGCCTTCTGAAGCCCGACGGGGAAGTTCGACATGGGCATATATGCGCCGCATACAAAGCCGTAGCCTGCGCTTACAAGCGTTCCGACGGCCGAAAGCTGCCCCTGAGTCGTGAGAAAATAGTGCAGGCAGGATGAAAGTGCAGTGCCGAACAGCGTAAGCAGGAAAACATCCAGAAGAATAAGCGCAATATCGCCGCCGCTTAAAAACCATCCGCCGATAGCGGCGAGATATGCAAAGCATATGCCGCAGGTGACAAGGCACACGATGAGAGTGACGAGCGCGGACGAGGCAAAGTAGCCCATTGCAAGCACGCTGCGCTTTACCGGCGTGACGGTGAGGTCGCGAACAGAGCCCGTGACCTTATCCTGGATCATCAGAAGGTTTGAACAGAACGCGATAGTCACGCAGCAGACTGCCAGCAGCGACGAGGCAAGCTGGCCGCCGACAACGCCGTCGATGATGCTCTCGGAAAGCGTAAAGCCATCGGGCAGTGCGGATAAAAAGCTGTCGCGATAGACGTTGGACAAAAACGTTACATACAAAACCAGCAGTATCGCCGGAGTAATCAGCGAGGAAAAGAACATGCCCTTGTCCTTGAAAAAGAGCTTTGAGTTTCGCTTTGTGAGAATTAAAAGCGTTTTCATGAATCGCCACCTCCCGAAAGAGCCTTGCCGGTCACGGCGAGGAAAACATCGTCCATTTTGCCCTTGGTTATCTCGTAATCGACGAAAAGCTCGGGATGCTCCGTTATAAGCTTTGTAGCATGGGCGGTGTTTGCAACGGATACTCTGTACGCATCGCGCAGAGCCTCGTATTTGAGCCCCAGCGCGCTCAGCGCCTCGGGCTGTGCGCCGTAAAAGGTTATGTAGTCGCCGGTGTAGGCGTTTTTAAGAGCAAGGGGCGTGCCCTCGGCGGCTATGCGGCCGCTGTCGAGAATAACGACATAGTCCGCGTCGGCGGCCTCCTCCATATAGTGCGTCGTGAGAAAAACGGTCATGTTCTCTTTCTCGCGCAGCGAGCGCACAACGCTCCACAAAAGCCTGCGCGTCTGCGGATCGAGACCGGTGGTCGGCTCGTCGAGAATGAGGATATCAGGCCTGTGCAGCAGGGCGCGGGCAATGTCTATCCTGCGGCGCTGACCGCCGGAGAGCTTGCCGACGCTGCGGTCAAGAAGTTCGGAAAGATCAAGAAGCTCGCACAGCTCACCGAGTCTTGTTTCAAACTCCGTTCCCGTTATGCCGTAAAGCGCGGCGCGGCTTTCAAGATTATCGCGCACCGACAGCGGCTTATCGAGCACGCTGCTCTGGAACACGACGCCGAGCTTGCGCGTTATCTGCGCAATGTCGCGGTCGGCATCGTGGCCGCTTATGATGACGCTGCCGCTGTCGGCCTTGAGTTGGCCGCACATGATGGATATGGTCGTGCTCTTTCCGGCTCCGTTGACGCCGAGAAAGGCGAAAAGCTCGCCGCGCCGCACATGAAACGAAAGATCGCTTACGGCCTTTATGCTGCCGAAGCTTTTATTCAGATGTGATATTTCAATTATATGCTGCTCCATATAGGCTCCTATCTCTTGCCGCCTTTGCGGACAAAAACATTTTTAAAAGCAACGATCGCGCCGTACAGAATGCCGGCGATGGCCCAGATATACCACAGCGTGCCGGGCTGACCGTTGCCGCTCGGACCGAAGCTGAGGTAGAGGAAAAGCGCCGTGATAACGAGCCAGTAGGCCGTGCTTATCGCGCCGAAAACGGAGTTTTTGCGCTTGTTCTCGCGCGTGTAGTCGCCCTCCTCGAGAAGCTTATCCATTGCCGCGTTGTAAACTCCTGCGCGTATGAAGGCATAGCAGCCGAACGAGGCAATAAGCAGAAGCGCTGCGACGGAAATGCCTGCCCATATATAGGGCGCAGAAAACGCGAGGGAAGCGAAGATCGGCAGGACCGAGAGTATGCACAGCGCCGTTCCGACGGCGTTCAGGCGCGAATACTGCTCACCGAATTCCTTTTTGCGCTCTTTTACCATGCCTGCAACGCCGTATTCGGTCTCAAACTCTTCTTTTTCGAGAAATTCAAACTCGGCCGATGCGTGGCCGGTGCGGATGAAAATAACAACTGCGGCGGCAACGATGCAGAGCATAACGCAAAGCCCGATACCGGCCGCGGCGTCCTCGCTTATGCCGAAATAAGAGGACTCACACGCGCATGCAAGGACGATCAGAACGATCGGCGAGACGATGCACAAAAGCGTTGCAAGGGCTATCCTCGGCGCGGCTGCCTTGCGCAGCGCCAGATAATTTGACGCCTGCTCCATGCTCACGCGGCGCAGTGAGGTGCCGGTGTCGGCATCGGCGGAGGAAAACTCCTCGGTCTCAAGCTCGTCTTTTAAAAGATAGTCCGTTGTCACGCCGAATAGCCTGCTCATCCGGACGATGCGCTCCATATCCGGAATCGACTGTGCGCCCTCCCATTTGGAAACGGACTGGCGCGTTACGTTGAGCTTTGACGCAAGCTCATCCTGCGACCATCCGGCCTTTTTGCGTAGATCGATGATTTTGTCTGCGAGTATCATGGTTGATTTCCTCCTGTCAGTTGGATTGTGTGCTGACAGTAACATTTTTTGCGGTTGCAGGCAATAAAGCCGGGCGGAAAATGTGTCAACCGGCGGTTGCTATTGGTTGCGCAGGGCGTTTTTTGCCTCGATAATGGCGATTTTGACACTAAAGTACAACACAAGGGCAACAAAAAGGCAAACATGCGCACATCGGCAGAGCTTAGGCTGGTTCGTCAAAGCTCCGAGTGTCGGGCAGCGCGCCGTCGCCGCGCTTAATGGGGCGGATATCGGTCATGGCCTTGCCGTACATGCCGGACTTTATAAAGCTCATGACGGACATGAATTCGTTGCCGAGCATGCTTATAAGCTCATCCTCGGAAAAATCACACATTCCCGTTGCACTCATTGCGCTCACACCGTAGGTGAATGTCCAGACGTACTGGAACAAAAAGCGCGCCTGCTCTTCCGTGAGGCCGTAGTCGTCTGTGACAAACTCTATGCACAGCTTTGCCGTTTCGCCCAAAGCATCGAAAACATCGTCAAAACGCCGCGCCTGCGCGTTTTCGGTCATGAACAGAAGCTGAAAGAGCTTCGGCTGCTCCTTGGCGTAACGCAGCATGAGAATGCCGATGGCCTTAAACGACGGATAGTAGTCGCGCGCACGGCTGACGTATTTGTCATACCGCCGCATTGCCTCAATGCGTATGGCCTGCATGACCTCGTCCATGCTTTTGAAAACGGTGAAAATAGGGCTTGACGAGCTGCCGAGCTTTTCGCCAAGCTCGCGCGCAGTGAGCGCCGCGACTCCGTCCCTGCTTACGATATCGAGTGCGGCATCTATTATCTCTTCTTTTGAAAATTTGGGCTTCGGGGGCATTAAGATCTCTCCTTGAATTAAAACTGACGTTTTAAAACAAATGTTTTGTAACAAGCGTTTTAGATTATATGCGTATTGCGGCGCATTGTCAATAGCCTTGCTGCGCAAAAACGATATTTTATTAACATTTTACAATGAAAATGCAATAAAAAAGGCATGTGCCGTATGACACATGCCTTGAAAAGATAGATCTATCAGCCGCCGAAGACAGAAAGCAGGAAGCCTGCCGCGATAGCGGAGCCGATAACGCCGGCAACGTTGGGACCCATTGCGTGCATGAGCAGGAAGTTCGTTTTGTTGTACTTTCTGCCGACGTCCTGGGAAACGCGTGCGGCCATGGGGACTGCGGAAACACCGGCAGAGCCGATGAGGGGGTTGATCTTCTTGCCGGAGGCGTAGTACATGACAACGCCGCCGAGCAGACCGCCGATGGTAGAGATGGCGAATGCGCACAGACCGAGGATAATGATCTTGATCGTTGCGCCGCTCAGGAAGTTCTGAGCGACCATCGTTGCGCCGACTGAGGTCGCAAGGAAGATGGTTACGATGTTCATCAGCGCGTTCTGAGCGGTATCCGACAGACGGTCGGTCACGCCGCACTCACGGAAGAGGTTGCCGAGCATCAGGCAGCCGACCAGCGGAGCGGTCGAGGGCAGAAGCAGAATGACGAAGGTTGCGACAACGATCGGGAAGATGATCTTCTCGGCCTTGGAGACCTCACGCGCCTGCTCCATTTTCACCTCGCGCATTTCCTTTGTTGTGCAAAGCTTCATAAGAGGCGGCTGAATGAGCGGGATCAGAGCCATGTAGGAATACGCCGCAATGGCGATAGGTCCTAACAGATGCGGCGCAAGCTTTGTTGTTAAGAATATTGCGGTCGGGCCGTCTGCGCCGCCGATGATGCCGATGGAAGCGCCCTCGGGACCTGTGAAGCCCAGAGCGATAGCGCCGAAGAATGCTACGAAAACGCCGAGCTGAGCCGCAGCGCCGAGAAGCAGGCTCTTGGGGTTAGCCAGCAACGGTCCGAAGTCGGTCATCGCGCCGACACCGAGGAAGATAAGCGAGGGATAAATGCCGGCCTTTACGCCGATGTAGAAGAAGTCGAGCAGGCCTGCGTTCGACATTACATGGCCGTAGCTGTGATAATAGGGGCTTGCCTCATCGAGGAATGCCTCCCACAGCTCGGGGTGATACAGCGCGTTCTCGCCCATGCCGATGAAGTAGCTCAGGTTTGTCAGCAGGCAGCCGAAGGCTATACCGCACAGCAGCAGGGGCTCAAATTTTTTGACTATGCCAAGGTACAGGAGCACAAAGGCAATGATTATCATGATGAGGTTTTTCCAGCCGCCGTCGGTGACGAAAAACGCGGCGAAGCCGGATTCCATCGAAAGCTTTTGGAGAGTACCCAGAATGTCCATCCGTTACCTCCTTATGCTATGACAACAAGAGGAGCACCGGTCTCGACTACTGCGCCCTTTGCCGTGACGATCTGAGCGACGGTGCCGGACTTGGTTGCGACGATCTCGTTTTCCATTTTCATGGCCTCAAGGACGATAAGCACGTCGCCCTCGTTGACCTTCTGACCCTGCGAAACATTGATCTTGAGAATGTTGCCGGGCATGGGGCTTTTTACGACCTCGCCTGCTGCAAGGGCTGCACCGGCAGGCGCGGCAGGAGCGGCAGGGGCAGCGGCAGGAGCGGCTGCGACGGGAGCCGCCGCTACGGGGGCGGGAGCGGCAGGGGCATATGCCTCGTACTCGTCGATGAGCATTGCTTTGCCCTCTTCGACCTCGACCTCGTAAGTTCTGTTATTTAAAGTTACCTTATACTTCATCTTCCTTGACCTCCTTGATGGAAATAAAGCGGAGCTGGTTAATGGGCTTGCCGAGCGCGTCGGCGACGATGGCCATTATCATTGCTGCGTCCTTCGGATCGGTGTCATACAGCTTCAGCTCGCCGGCAGAGCCGGGAGCGGCAGGAGCTTCGGGAGCCGGTGCGGCAGACTCGGCAGGGGCGGCAGGCGCCGCCGCCTTTGCCTTGTTTGCGCGGCTGACCATGATCTTGCCCATTATGATAACGACGACCATCAGAAGAACAAGGCCGAAGAAAACGACAAGATAGCCCAGCAGAGCCGTAAGCGCGGCATCGCCGAAGGAAATGTTTATCAGATCACTCATCGTCTAAACCTCCTCAGGCTTCGGTAATGGTGTAGCGGACGACCTTTTCCTCTGCCTCGCGGCGCTTTTCAAAGAAGTTCTCCGCAACCTGGGGGAATGCGATGTAGCTGAGGACATCCTCTTCGCACTTGGCGGTATCACCGAGGTGCTCGGCGGCCTTTTCATAGGTGTCGGTCGGAAGAGTGTCGGCATAGCGGCCCTCAATGGGCTTTTCGCCGTTGAGGATCTTTGCGCGGACTTCCTCGTCGATGGGAGCCGGAGTTCTGCCGTATTCGCCGCGGCAGTAGGCCTTTATCTCGGCGCCGACGTTCTTGTAGCGCTCGCCTGCGAGCACGTTCTGAACCGCCTGCGAGCCGACGAGCTGGCTGGTCGGGGTGACGAGGGGAGGATAGCCCATGTCCTTGCGCACGCGCGGAGTTTCGACGAGCGCTTCCTCAAACTTGTCCAGTGCGTTCATCATCTTCAGCTGGCTGAGCAGGTTCGAGAGCATGCCGCCGGGAATCTGATAGGTCAGGCACTGAGTATCGGTGGTCATGGAGATGGGGTTGAGTGTACCGTCGGCGAGGTAATCGTTGCGGATGGGCTTGAAGTAGTTTGCCATTTCTATAAGGATCTTCTCATCGAGCGCAACGTCGTAGCCGAGCTCCTTGAGCGCATAGTAAAGCGTCTCGGTAGCAGGCTGCGAGGTGCCGCCGGAGAAGGGAGATATAGCAGTGTCGATAACGTCTGCGCCGGCTTCGATGCCCTTGAGGTAGGTCATGAATGCAAGGCCGGTGGTGCAGTGGGTGTGCAGAACGACGGGCAGGTCAACGGCGTCCTTTATGCCGGAAACGAGGTCGTATGCGCTCTTCGGAGTCATGATGCCGGCCATATCCTTTATGCAGATAGAGCTTACGCCCATCTGCTTGAGCTCCTTGACCATCTCAACAAACTTTGCCGTCGTGTGCACGGGGCTGGTGGTGTAGGAGATCGTGCCGGATGCCATTGCACCCTGCTTGATAGTCTCTTCGATAGCGACCTTCAGATTGTCGGTATCGTTAAGTGCGTCGAATATGCGGATGATGTCGATACCGTTTTTGACCGATGCACGCACGAAGCGGCGGACGACATCGTCGGGATAATGCTTGTAGCCGAGGATGTTCTGGCCTCGCAGAAGCATCTGGAGCTTGGTGTTGGGCATTTTTGCGCGGATCTTGCGCAGACGCTCCCACGGATCCTCGTTGAGAAAGCGCAGGCAGACGTCGAAGGTTGCACCGCCCCAGCATTCAACGGAGTAGAATCCGGCCTGATCCATCTTTTCGAGGATGGGCTCGAACTTGTCATAGGGAAGCCTTGTCGCAATAAGTGACTGGTTTGCGTCACGAAGCACGGTTTCCGTAAACTGTACTTTCTTCATTTTTTCCTCCCAGAATTCAATTTTTTGCCTGCACCGCAGACCTATGAACTAACAGTGTATATTATAATATAAAATTTCTTCAAATTCTATATCTATCTTAGGCAAAATTATAACAAAAAACAGGCAGTCTAAACTGCCTGCTTTTAAAAATTTTTGGTTATTTTGAAGCCAAAGCCCTGTCGAGCCAGACACTTGCAACGTCCATTGCCGCCCAGAAGCCGTCCTTTTCGCTTTTCTTGACGATGCGGTCACGGGACTTGACGGAGGGGTCGGTGAGCTGGAGCTGGACGGATACCTTCGTGGCAACGTCGAGATCCTTGACCTTCTTGGTGTCCATGATCTGGAGCATGATGACGTATTTGTCGGACATGCTGCCGTAATAGACTATGTTTCCTGCACGCTGCAGGGGATGACCTTTGTATTCAAGCGGTTTGTTTGCCAAAGTAATTCCTCCTTCTTGCTTAGAAGAGATCGCGGAAGTTTGCGAAGATATCGTCGGTGCCGGTGTTATCGCCGGTATTGCCGCCGGTGTTGTCATCGTTGTTCTTCTTGTTCTCTTCTTCCTGCTTTTTCTTCTCTTCCTCTTCCTTCTTCTGACGCTCTTCCTCGGTCAAAGCCTGATCCTCAAGCTCCTCGCGCGTTCCGAAGATGCCCGTCGGCGAGCCGCCGTAGGATATCTTGAAGTCCTTATAGGGAAGATCGGCGTGGATGGAAGCCATGACCTTCTGCCAAATCTGCGTTGCGGGGTTGCCGTAGAAGGACATGTATTCGGGAGTATCGTATCCCGTCCAGACCGCGCAGGTGTAATACGGAGTGTATCCGCAGAACCAGCGGTCCTTGTTTGCGGTGGTGGTACCGGTCTTGCCGGCGACGGGCATGTTGCTCAGGCGCGATTCATGGCCGGTGCCGTAGGTTGCGGCGTTGTTGAGCATATAGGTCATGGTGCGCGCGGTATCCTGCGAGAAGGCCTGAATGGTCTGCGGCTGATTATCGAGGATTATCTTGCCGCTGCGATCCTTGACCATGGAGTAGGTGCGCGAATAGGTGAAAACGCCGTCGTTTGCAAGGGCGGTGTACGCCTGCGCCATCTCGCGCACAGTCATGCCGTAGCTCGGCTGGCCGAGAGCCATTGCCGCATAGTCCGCGTCGGCATCGACGAGGCTCGTTACGCCGAGGCGATTGCGCAGGAAATCGAGCGCTGCCGAGGGAGTGAGCTTATCCATGATCTGCGCCGCAACGGTGTTCTTGGATTTCTGAAGCGCCGTTAATATCGTGATGACTTTGTCGTATTTGTTCGGCGAATTTTTCGGATACCATGAGGTGTGCGCAAGCTGAACGTGAGTTTCATCGGCATCGAGAACCAGCGTTGTGGGGCTTATCAGTCCGTACTCGACGGCCGGACCGTAGACCGCAATGGGCTTAATGGACGATCCGGGCGGTCTTGTGGTGCCGGTGGCTCTGTTGAGTCCGTAGCTTATCTTCTTTTCGCCCGTGCCGCCGGAGAGAGCCTTGATCTCGCCGGTGTACTGGTCAATGATGACAATGCCGCTCTGAAGCTGCGACTTTGTGCCGTTTTGAGCCTTGGGCAGCTGGTCAAGGTCGGTGTAGATCGCATCGACCTTTGCCTGAATGTCCTTATCAATGCAGGCGTAGATCTCGTAGCCTGCATTGTGAACGAGCTGGCTTGCCGCGACGCGGCTGATGCCCTTGGCCTCGGCAAGGTCTGTGATGACGTCGGAGAGCACGACTTCTTCGTAGTAGCTGTAGACGCTGGAGGTGTTGGGCGAATTTTCGCCGCGGACAAATTCAAGCTCCTGATTTACGGCCTCTTCATACTCGGATTTGTTAAGATAGCCCTGCTTATACATCTCGCGAAGGACGTTTTCCTGACGCTCCTTGTTGTTCTCAACGCTGTAGAACGGGTCGTAGTACGTCGGCAGATTCGTTATGCCGACGATCGATGCGGCCTCGGCAATGGTGAGATCCTTTGCGTCCTTACCGAAGTAGGTCTGTGCCGCCGTCTGCACGCCGTAGCAGCCCTCGCCGAAATACACGGCGTTGAGATACCACTCGAGTATCTCTTCCTTATCGTACTTCTTCTCGAAGTCCAGCGCCTGGAATATCTCCAAAAGCTTTCTCTGCACGGTGATGTCGTCCTGCTGGGTGAGGTTTTTGATAAGCTGCTGGGTTATCGTCGAGCCGCCGAAGGTGGAACCGCCGGTGAACATATTAAGCGCAGCGTGCGCCGTGCGGAACCAGTCAACGCCCTTATGCGTGTAAAAGCGCTTGTCCTCAATGGCGACGAGCGCATCCTTCATGTGCTGCGGGATCTGATCCCCGTCCACCCAGATGCGGTTTTCGCTGCTGCTGACGGTCGTCAGCTTTTGATAATCTCCGTTTGAGTCTTTGTAATAGATAATGCTGGACTGGTTGAGCGTGAAATCGTTAAGATCCAGATCGAGGCTCGGCGTGATGCAGGTCTTTACATAGAATGCAAAGATGCACACAAAGATAAGCCCCGTCACGACGCCGATGAGCAGGATAGTTCCGATTATGCTCAGAATACGGCCTGCCTTGCCGCTGCGTTTTTCGGTGCCGGGCTCCTTGGCAATATCCATTCAGGTAACACCTCCTTGCGAGTGTTATGTGTAAAATCGTTAATTGTTATGAGACGAGTAAAATGTTTAATAGGCGCAATAAGCTAATTTTATCTGAATTATCATTATATCATGCTATGTCAAGTAAGCGTGGATAATTTGTAAAGATTTATCCGGAAAGGGTATTTGTTTTCACTGTATATGGAGATAATAAGCTGAAAGGAGCGTGAAACAAAATGAAAAATACATTTAAAAAGCTGCTTCTGTGCTTTCTTGCCGCGGCGGCGGTGATAATGGGAAGCGCTGCGGTGAAAAGCGTGGGCAATGCCGAAAACAGCGGCGAGCCGGACAAAAACGTAAGCCTTGCGGCAGCAGCAAAGCAGGGCTACTGTCTGCGCGATTGGCAGGGCTATATCGCCGTTTTTGAGGACGGACGGCAGACACCGAAGACCGTGACAGATATTCCGACAGAAACGCTGAACAATGTTGACCGCGAAAAGCTCAAAACCGGCATTGAGGCCGAAACGCGCGAGGAGCTTCTGTCGCTGCTGGAGGATCTTAGCTCATAAGACACTTGATTTATGGGCCTGTGTAGGGTAGAATAAAGACACAACAACACAGGAGGAAACAACATGAGCAAAGAATTCGGCAATGATTTCATGACTATAATAGATGATGACGGCAACGAGTTTAACCTTGAGCTGCTCGATACTATCGACTACAACGGCGAGACGTTTTCCGCATTTCTCCCGGCGGATATGGACGAGGACGACCCCGATTACGGCCTTATACTCCTGAGCGTCACCGAGGACGAAAACGGCGACGAGCTGTTTGAATCCATCGACGACGAAGAGAAGCTCGAAGAGGTACACAATATGTTTATAACCATTTTCGAGGCCGAGGAAGACGACGAGGAGTAAGACGGTAATTATGCTCATATGTTCCGCGTGAACTGAGTATAGTATGATTAAAAAGCTTGCCCTGCCGTGTTCGCGGTTTGTCATATTGACTTCGGGTTCGTTAAACCCACATTTTTAATAAGGGATGCCGATTTGAATCTGCGGATTGCAGGCCTCCCGGCCTTGGCCGGACGTTGGAAGCAGAGAAACAGAGCTTAGGCGACCCACCTGCTTTCATGTGCAGGTTATAATCGAACCCCAACGGCACGGCGGGGTACTTAGGCCGACATTTGTCCGACGGTTTTTCCGTCGGACTTTTTCTTTTTTAAGAATATTGCGGCCGGGCAACATTTCGGCAAATAATTAAATAAAGTACGGAAAGCATGCAGTCGAAAAAATTTTTCGGCTGCATATTTTTTTTACTTGTACGCAAACGTACAAGTTTTGCCCGAAAACAGCCTATGGGTGAGAGGTGAATTTTATGAATAAGAAAAGATCCGCCGATGCGGATAAGCTTCTCGAAAGGCTTGCGGTGTCCTCGCCGAACGACGCCGTGAAGCTGCTTTATCTCGGCGCAGAGGATATATCCGAGCTTGAGGGACTCGACCTTTCGCTGCTGAGCGAAATCAAACGCGGACCGAAAGGGGAGGTGGAGCTGAAGTTTGTAAACAAGCTTGCGATCATAAGGGAGCTTATAGAGCTCAATGCCGCAGCCGCGGCACAGCAGGCTCAGGGCGGCGGCTTTTACGCGGCGCTGGACAAATCGGCAAGACTTCTGGAGGGCGAGAAGAGCAATGACGTTTGACTTTTTCTCGCCGACCCAGCTGAAGGCTTTGTCGTGGTGGAGCGACGCATCCCCTTACCGAGATCTCGACGCCGTGATCTGCGACGGCGCGGTGCGCTCGGGCAAGACCCTGTGCATGGGCATATCCTTTGTCTGCTGGGCCATGCGCCGGTTTGACGGACAAAGCTTCGGCATATGCGGCAAGGCAAAAAGCAGCATAAGGCGAAATATGATCGAGCCGCTGCTGCCGGTGCTGCGCGATATCGGCTTTGCGGTGCGCGATCTCGTTTCAAAGGGGATCGTCGAGATAAGCTATCTCGGCCGGGAAAACCGCTTTTATCTCTTCGGCGGCAAGGACGAAAGCTCCGGCTCGCTTATCCAGGGCGTGACGCTTGCAGGAGCGCTGCTCGACGAGGTGGTTTTGATGCCGCGCTCGTTTGTCGAGCAGGCCTGCGCCCGATGCTCGGTGACTGGGAGCAAGATATGGTTCAACTGCAACCCCGAAAGTCCGCAGCACTGGTTTTACCGCGAATGGATACGTCAGGCCGACCGGCGGCGTGCGCTGTATATCCACTTTACGCTTGAGGATAACCCCTCGCTGTCGAAAAAGATAATCGACCGCTATAAGCGAATGTACAGCGGCGATTTTTACAGGCGGTTCATCCTCGGCCAGTGGGTGCTGCCCGAGGGCAGGGTGTATGACTTCTTCAGTGAGGACATGCTGTGCGACGCGCCGGAGAGCTGCTGCGAATACATCGTATCCTGCGACTACGGCACGAAAAATCCAAGCTCCTTCGGGCTGTGGGGCAGGTGCGGCCAGACGTGGTACCGCCTGCGCGAGTATTACTACGACGGGCGGAAAACAGGCAGGCAGAAAACCGATGAGGAATACGTCACGGCGCTCGCCGAGCTTTGCGGCGAAGCCGTTCCGCACAGAGTTATCGTCGATCCCTCGGCCGCAAGCTTTATCGAGGCGCTCTCACGAGCGGGCTTTCGCGTCGAGAAGGCGGAAAACGATGTTCTGCGCGGCATACGGCTCACGGCCTCGCTGCTCAAAAGCGGACGCATCCGCATCTGCCGCGGCTGCAACGATACGGTGCGCGAGTTTTACCAGTATCGCTGGGATGAGCGCGCCGGAAAGGAAGCGCCGCTGAAGCAGAACGACCACGCAATGGACGATATCCGCTATTTTGCCGCAGGCATTTCAAAACTTACGCAGAGCTTGGGCGCTGCGTGGGTGGAAAGGTAGGAATATGAAACTGTTTTCAAAACAAAAGGCCGCTCCGCCGAGGGTGCAGCTCCGCAGTGCGCAGACGCATCCGTTTAGCCTTATCGACAGCTATGTGCCGCTCGGCAGCGCGGAAACAAGGCTTTACCGCATGATCCGCGAGGCGGTGCCGGTGGTGGACGCGGCGATCATGAAGATCGTAAGGCTCACCGGCGGCTTCGAGGTCAGCTGCGCGGATAAAAATGCGCAGAGGGCGCTTGCGGAATTTATCCGAACGGTGCCGGTGGGCAGAGGGCAGACGGGGCTTGAAAGCTTTCTTGCCCAGTATCTTGACTCGATGATAACCTGCGGCCGCGCCGTGGGCGAGATCGTCGCAAACGGCAACCGCGACATTGTTGCCGTGCTCTGCGGAAACGTTGCCGACGTGCAGATACGCGAGGGCAAAACTCCGCTTGACTTCGAGCTGTGCGGCGTGTCCGACACCGGCTGCGTGACGCCGTTTCGGTATCAGAATCTTCTGCTGTTTACGCCGTTTAATCCCGAGGCCGACTCGCCCTACGGCGTTTCGATGCTGCGCAGCATGCCGTTTCTGTGCGGAATACTGCTGAAGATATATCAGTCACTGGGCATTAACTGGGAGCGCGCCGGAAACGTTCGGTTTGCGGTCGTTTATAAGCCGCAGGGCGACGCGCTCGACAGGTTCTCGGCTCAGGAGCGCGCTCAGCAGATAGCATCGCAGTGGTCGGAGGCCATGCAGAGCGGAAAATCAAGCTCCGTGCGCGATTTCGTCGCCGTGGGCGACGTTGATATCAAGGTCATCGGTGCGGATAACCAGATCCTCGACAGCGAGGTGCCCGTGCGGCAGATACTCGAGCAGCTTATCGCGCGAACCGGCATACCGCCGTTTTTGCTCGGCCTTAACTGGTCAACGACAGAGCGCATGAGCGCTCAGCAGGCAGACCTCATGACAAGCGAGCTTAACGCCATTCGCAGAACGGTGACGCCCGTTATCGAGAAGATCTGCCGCATGTGGCTGAACATGCACGGCTACGCGACGACGCTCACCGTCGAGTGGGAGACGATCAATCTCCAGGACGAGGTCGAGGAGGCCAAGGCTGCGCTGTATCTTGCGCAGAGAGACAAGATCTATTGGGAGGAAGGAAAAAGCAATGAAGATCATTAAGGACGGCTCGGCATCGGGCAGCGTGTGCACCGAGCAGGAGCTGCAGGCTATAAACGCCTTTGCCAAGGCACAGCTTACAGCCGACGAGGTGTATGCCTTTCAGGTGCTGCTGTGCGATAACGAGGTAGATCGCGACTTTGAGCGCTTTTCGGTATCGACGCTCCGCGAGCTTAGCGAGCTTTTCGTCGGCGCGACGGGCATCTGCGACCATGACTGGCGCAGCGAAAATCAGGTCGCGCGAATTTACAGAACGGAGCTTGTTACCGAAAAGGGCAAAACCACCTCGTGCGGCGAAGCGTATGTCTATCTCAAGGGCTTTGCCTACATGCTGCGCACCGAGGCAAACGCCGAGCTTATCGCCCAGATAGAAGGCGGCATAAAGCGCGAAACGAGCGTGGGCTGCTCGGTGGCGCAGAGCATATGCAGCATCTGCGGCGCCGAGATCGGAACATGCAGCCACGAAAAGGGCAAGGTCTACGGCGATAAAAGGTGCTGTGCCGTGCTCACGGGCGCGGTTGACGCATACGAATGGAGCTTTGTTGCCGTTCCGGCGCAGAGAAGCGCGGGCGTTATAAAAAGCTTCATCGAAAGCGAAGCCGGGCGCGGCTATGCCGCCGAGTTCGAGGCGCTGGAAAAGTCCGCGCAGCTCGGCAGGAAGTATCTCGATTCGCTCAGAGCCGAGGTACTGCGGCTGTGCCTCGTGTGCGATGAAAAAATGCACCCGGCGCTCGAAAAAAGCGTGCAGCTGATGGAAGAGCCGGAGCTTATTAAGCTCAAGGACGCTTTTGAGGAAGCATCGGCGAAGCTTTATCCGCCCGTGACCCAGCTTCCGGGCAGGGGCGAAGTCACCGCATTTTCCGGTGAAGAATACATCATTTGATCTGAGATCAGGAGGACAAAAATGGAAGTTAGTTTTGAAGGCGTTGGAGAGCAGGTGCTCTCCTTCAACAAGGCAAGCGGCGTAACAAAGGGCGCGCTTGTGAAGATGAGCGCAAACAGCACCGTAAAGGCCTGCGACGCAGGCGACCGCTTTATGGGCGTTTGCATCGCATCGGGCGATGCATTTGCCGAGGTAAAGACCGCTGGCTATGTCGAGCTTGGCTACAGCGGCACGGCTCCCACGGTCGGCTACGCTACCCTCGCTGCGGACGCTGCGGCAGGCAAGGTCAAGGCCGTCACCACCGGCGGAGCACAGTACCTTGTCATCAAGGTCGATACCGCTGCCGGCACAGTCGGCTTCATTATGTAAGGAGGAAACGATCATGGCATATAATTTCAACGAGATAAAGCTCGAAAAGGGCATGTATTCCGAGCGCGGCAGGAGCTTCGAGCAGACCCTGGAGGCGCTCGACCCCAACGAAAACTACAAGGGCACTCCGTATGAGGGGCTTGACGCATTCCAGCGCCAGCTCAAGAGATTCGATATCAAGGTTCGCGGCGCAGGCAGCGACGTTGTCGAAAAATTTTTCTCGACCTCGGAGTCTGCGGTGCTGTTTCCCGAGTATGTTTCGCGCAGCGTAAAGGCAGGCATGGAGGAGGGCAACATCCTGCCGTCCATCACCGCCACCGTCACCCGTTTTGACGGCATGGACTATCGCTCCATATATTCGGCGGCAAGCGAGGACGACAAGAGCCTGCGCTATGTCGGCGAGGGCGCGGCTATCCCCCAGACCGAGGTGAGAGCATCAGACCATCTGGTGAGCCTCAAAAAGCGCGGCAGAATGCTCGTTGCGTCCTACGAGGCGATCCGCTTCCAGCGCCTTGACCTGTTTTCCGTCATGCTCCGCCAGATCGGCAATCAGATCATGCGCATGCACCTTGAGGACGCCATCGACGTTATCAAAAACGGCGACGGCAACTCCAACGCCGCGACCGCATACGAGGTCGGCGACGACACCATCGGCGGCACCAAAGGCAGCCTGAGCTACGGCGAGCTGCTGAACTTCTGGAACTGCTTTGACCCTTACACCATGAACACCATGCTCGCGGCTCCCGACGTTATGATTAAGATCCTCAAGTGCTCGGAGTTCCAGAATCCCCTTGCCGGACTTAACTTCCAGGGCACCGGCGAGCCGGGCAATCCTCTGGGCGCAAAGCTCATCCGCTGCTCGGCAATGCCGGCCGGCACCGCCATCGGCCTTGACAAGGGCTATGCCCTTGAGATGGTCACGGCAGGCGACGTTAACGTTGAGTACGACAGACTCATCGACCGCCAGCTCGAGCGCGCCGCGATCACCAGCATTTCCGGCTTTGCAAAGCTCTACACCGAGGCATCCAAGGTGCTGACTGTCTGATAAACACACAAGGAGACGGGTCATCCCGTCTCCGCTTTTTGGAGGTAATCAATGTCATATACGGATATGGACATAGAAATGAAGGCGCTGAGCATGCTCGGAGAGAGCGTTCCGGACGAGGACGCGGATATGCTGCGCGCGGTGTGCTCCGCTGCCGCCGCCGAGCTTGAGAGCAGACTGCGCCGCGGCGCATCAAGCGACGGGATAGGCGAAACTTTCGTTACTGCATCGGCGATGCTTGCAATATCCATGTACATGGAGCTGGGCAGCGCGCACTCCGGCGGCGTGAGCGGCTTCACGGCAGGAAAGCTGTCCGTGCAGCTCGGCGGAGCGTCGGCTGCGGCGCTCAAGAAAAGCGCGGAGACGCTGCTGGGCGCGTACCTTGACTCCGGCGGATTTGAGTTCGTGGGGGTGCAGGGATGACGGCGGCAAACAGAATTCTGCGAAGCTACGGCGAGAGCATTACCGTCGGCACGGCCGAGGGCAGGGGCTTTATATCCTGCCTTGACGCGGACGATGCGCAGATACACAAGGCTCATCTTGCGCCCGGAGTTACGAACAACTCTAAATACCGTCTTATAACCGATGCAGAAGGCATCGCAGAGGGCGATGCGGTCACGGCGGCAGGCAGACGGTATGTCGTTTTGCGCGTCGAGCCTGTGCGCATATTCGGCGCGTTTTCACATAATGAGTGCATACTGAAGCTGAAGGGAGGCGCTGCCGATGCTTGAGAATATCGCGATCGAAATTGCAGAGGAGCTTAATAACGCCGGGATAAACGCTGTGACAGCGTTTAACGCATCGGAGCTTGAGGACGTATCGGCGTTTGTGTGCGTAGGCCTTAAAAGCGCGCGGATAAGCTCGTCGGGGCTTGGAAACTACATCGGAGTGTGTACCGAGGACGGGCAGCTCAAGGAAATGTACGGCGAAAAGGCCGAGCTTGTGCTCTCGTTTGACATTTACAGTCCTGCAAGCGCGGATGAGGGCTGCTCCGAGCTTGCCGACGGCGTAAGGTGCGCGCTTTTTAATATCGACGGGCTGTCGGTCACGGAATTTGACTTTGAAAAAGTCGAATACGACGGCGACTGCCGCATGCTGCGCAGCCGCTGCTCGGCAAAGGCGGCAGCCTATCTTGTGCGCGAAAAGCTCGGCAGCTCGCTGTCTGGCTACAGCATAGGGGAGGGAACGATATGAGCGTGATAAAAGCATATTCTTCAAACTCTGCCAAGGTCGGCATCGACGGCGTGCCGCTTGCGGGCGTTACGATTGCCGAGGAATACGAGCGGCACAGCGAGTATCCGGTGCTCGGCTTCGGCGACTGCGTGCCGAGCGCGATACTGACCTTTGACCGGAGCTATGAGATCGTGCTCGAGCGCGCAGCGAGCATAGGCGACGGCGTAAGGCTTGAAAACGCCGAGCCGTTTGAGCTTCAGATAGGCGACAGACTCTACGGCGGCTGCCGCTGCACGGAGCTTAAAAAAACAAAAAAGCCCGACGGCTCGGAGGTGCAGCGAATAAAGATCGCCGCGCTCTGCTGCGAGGAGGTGTCGGGAGATGAATAACGAGGGCGAAATGCTTCCCGTCAGGCCGTATGCGCCCGACGAAAACGGCGTGAATTTTGACGAGCAGCAGCTTTTTATAGTGCGCCGGCGCGACATGTCGCTTCTGTCGGACTATTTCCGGCGCGACGCGCGCAGATATGACAACGGCTTTGAGCTGTATTAGGAGGGAAAGAATGCTTGCACCAATGCAATATCGGGATTTCGTGTGGCCGAACAATCCGCGTGTGTTCGAGGTCGAATACCGCCGCACGCTGCACAGCTACAAGCTGCCGTTTTCCGGCTATGTAGTGCAAAATCTCGGGCTTCAGAATAAAATAATCCGCGGCGAGGGCGAGTTCGTCGGCCCGAAGGCGTACGAAAGCTTTCGCCGGCTTGCCGCGCTTTTCGAGGAAAACAAGGGCGGCAAGCTCGTGCACCCCGTGTGGCCGACGATGCGCGCGTATTTTGCAAAGCTCAGCCTCAGGCAGGAGCCGAAGGAGGACTACATAAGCTACAGCTTTGAGTTCTGGGAATATGTCGGCAGCTCGTTCGAGGACGCTCAGGAGGCCATCGACGACACAGACTACGGCAACCCGGCGGCGGATATCGGCCGCGTGCGATATTACAGCGCCGTCGAAAACGATACCCTGCGCGTGATCTCGCAGAAAAAGGGCGTTGCGCTTTCTGTCCTGTCGGAGCTTAACCCGGATATAACAAACCCCGACGCCGTCATAGCCTACGGCAGACTCATAAGGATACGGTGATGCGATGAAAGGATATTTGATCGACAAAAACGGCGCGCTCACGCTGCTGCCGGAGTTCCTGTCATGGGACGTTTGCCACGGCATGGGCGAGCCGTGCGACTGGTTCGAGGTAAGCTTCATTTATTACAGCGCCCAGCTTCCCAAGCTGCAAAGCGCCTGCCGCTTCCGCGCGGTGCACAACAACGGCGTCGTGTTCAAGGGAATAATCGACGAATACAGCATAAGCATCGACGAAAAAGGCTCGGTCGTTACGCTCTCGGGCCGATCGGACGCGGCGCTGCTGCTGGATAACGAGCTTCCTGCGCAGGAATATGCTCAGCTCAGCAACTCAGCGGCCGTGAGCGCATTTGTGCGTGCGTTCGGCATAAGCAGCGTCGTATCCGGCAGCGCAAAAACGCTAAGTTTATTCAGCGTGCGCACCGGTGAGAGCGCGTGGAGCGCGCTCAAACGCTTTTGCCGCTATGCGTGGGGAACAACTCCGTATTTTACGAAAAGCGGAACGCTCGTTCTCAACGGCCGGACAGGCTCAACGATAACGGTGGACGCGTCAAAGGACGCGGCGAGTGTGTCACTGTGCGACGAGCACTACGGCATAATATCGGATATAAGCATTCGAAACCGAGTGACCGGCGCAAGCTACACCGTTTCAAACGAAAGCTTCACGGCCTTCGGCGGCAAGTGCCACAGGGAAATGACGGTTCCGAAAACGACCGGCGCCGACGCGGCAAGGTACACGGCCGAATATCAGATAGCCGAATCAAAGCGCGGCAAAAGATGTGTAAAATTAACGCTCACAAAGCAGTTTGCCTGCTTTCCGGGCGACAGGGTGCAGCTTACGGCGGCAAAGCTCGGCGTGAGCGGAACCTTCACGGTCATTTCCTCGCACTGCTGGGCAGACTCCCTGAGCGCCGGGACGATAGTGACACTGGAGGTGTGAGCATGTGGTTATCGGAAATCAAAAGAAAGGCAGAGCCGACCGGCACTCTGCCCGATATAAGCGTGAACGCCGCCGGGGATATAAATCTTGAGACCGCCGCTGCGCGGATATGCATAAAAAACAGCGGCGAGATCGTCATTGAAGGCGCCGTCACCGTAAACGGCAGCGCAATTTGAATAAAGAAAAAACGAGCGTACCGGACGGTACGCTCGTTTTGCCGGTTTTGAGTTTTTAAGGGATCAGACAACGCCCTGAGCCATCATTGCATCGGCAACCTTCAGGAAGCCTGCACCGTTTGCGCCGAGCATGAGGTTGCCGGGCTGGCCGCACTCGACGGATGCGTCGTAGCAAGCCTTGAAGATGTTCTTCATGATGCCATGCAGCTTCTCATCAACTTCGTCGAAGCTCCAGCTCATGCGGATGGAGTTCTGGCTCATTTCGAGGCCGGAAGTTGCAACGCCGCCGGCGTTGGATGCCTTGCCGGGGCTGTAGAGCAGGCCGTTGCCGAGAACCTTCTCGATCGCTTCCGGGGTAAGAGGCATGTTTGCGCCTTCGAATACTGCCATGCAGCCGTTGTCGATCAGGTGCTGTACGTCGTCAGCGTCCATCTCGTTCTGGGATGCGCAAGGCATTGCTATGTCGCACTTGAGGGTCCAGATGCCCTTGCGGCCTTCGTGGTACTCGGAGCCGGGAACTTCGTCTGCGTAAACGCTGATGCGTGCGCGGCGCTTCTGCTTGATATCCATGACCTTCTTGATGTCAACGCCGTCGGGATCGTAGATGTAGCCGTTGGAGTCGCACATTGCGATAACGGTGCCGCCGAGCTGGGTGCACTTCTCAGCTGCGTACTGAGCAACGTTGCCAGCGCCGGAAACGATGACCTTCTTGCCCTCGAAGGAGGTGTTTGCAAGGTGGCTGAGTGCCTCTGATGCGTAGTAGCACAGACCGTAGCCGGTAGCCTGGGTACGAGCCAGGGAGCCGCCGAAGGTCAGGCCCTTGCCGGTGATGACGCCGCCCTCGAAGCGGTCGACGATCTTCTTGTACTGGCCGAACATGTAAGCAACTTCGCGTGCGCCGACGCCGATGTCGCCTGCGGGAGTGTCGGTGAACTGGCCGATGTGACGGTACAGCTCGGTCATGAAGCTCTGGCAGAAACGCATAACTTCTGCATCGGACTTGCCCTTCGGGTCAAAGTCGGAGCCGCCCTTGCCGCCGCCCATGGGCAGAGTGGTCAGGGAGTTCTTGAGGATCTGCTCGAAGCCGAGGAACTTTATAACGGAGAGGTTGACGGAGGGATGGAAGCGCAGGCCGCCCTTGTAAGGTCCGATAGCGGAGTTGAACTGGACGCGGTAGCCGCGGTTGACCTGGACCTTGCCGTTGTCGTCAACCCAGGGAACGCGGAAAGTGATGACGCGCTCGGGCTCTACAAAGCGCTCGATGAGGCTTGCCTTCTCCCACTCGGGGTGCTTGTCAACGACGAGCTGGAGGCTCTCAAATACTTCACGAACTGCCTGAAGGAATTCGGGCTGGTCGGGATCGCGCTTTTCGACGGAGTCATAGACTCTCTTAAGATACTCGTTTGTAATCATTGCTTTTTTCTCTCCTATTGAAAAAATTGAAAACTAATCATTCTGAGGAAACACGTTCCCCACTTTTCAAATTCTATTCCTTGTGAGCGAAAGATACAATTGTGAGATGTTATAAAAATGCAGTATTAAAAACCGTCATATTGCACCAAAAAAGAAGCGGAATGAAAGTAAATGAGCCAATTATGCAACGCAATTGCACATGAACAGCAACAATATTGATATCTAATTAACACAGTGCGCCGTTAGCCTTTTTAATAACGAAAATGAAAATACTTGACAAGTTATGCAAAAGCGAGTATTATCTAAAATGGATAATGCAATTGCATAAAATATCTTGTTTGGAGAGATGCACTTGGATATGAGATACAAATACAGCGCGTATTGCGCGCAGTGTCGCCTGATGTTTGAAAACGGAGAGGAGATGTTCTCGTGGGAGGGCGAATATGTTTGCTCCGACTGCTTTGACGCGCTGTTTTCGGAGCTTGACCGATATGAAAGGGCAGGCCTTGTCGGCAGCAGGGTAATAAATTACCGGCGCCCTTACGGAACGCCGGTAAGCTGAAACACTATTAAGCTATTAAACTATGATGAAGAACTTTGCGAGGAACAGTGCCGAAAGCACATAGGTAAGGATCGAGACCTCCTTTGCCTTGCCGGTGAACGCGGCAACGACGGAGTAGGAGATCAGCGCCATGCCGATGCCGTGGCCAATCGAGCCGGTGATGGGCATGAAGATGAGCATAAGCGCAACGGGGATGACCTGAAGGATATCGTCCCAATCGACGTTCTTGAGGCCGCTGAGCATGAGGATGCCGACATAGATAAGTGCGGCGCTCGTTGCCGGAGCCGGGATGAGAGCTGCGATAGGCGCGATGAACATGCAAAGAAGGAACATGACAGCGGTGGTCAGCGCGGTAAGACCCGTGCGGCCGCCGGCCTCAACGCCGGAGCCGGACTCGATGAAGGTGGTGACGGTGGAGGTGCCGGTGCATGCGCCTGCTACGGTGCCGACGGCGTCTGCCAGCAGAGCGTCCTTCATCTTGGGCATCTTGCCGTCCTTATCGAGCATGTTTGCGCGTGCGGCGGTGCCGACGAGGGTGCCGATGGTGTCGAACATGTCGATCATGCAGAAGGTGATGATAAGGGCAACGGCGGTGAACCAGCCGATGCTTATGAAGGTCTTGAAATCAAACTTGAAGAAGGTGGTGTCGAGCATATCGCCGAGAGGGGGAACGAAGGATGCGGTGGCCAGGGACTCAAACGGATTGGTGTCCAGGAAAATGAAGCTGCCGCCCCAGTAAACGATGCAGGAGATGAGCATGCCGAGAATGACGGATGCCTTGACCTTGTGGTGGCTGAGGATGACGATGGCGAATACGCCGACGAGCATGGTGACAACGTAGAGCACCAGCTGCGGATACGCGCTGCCGACGGTGTCGCGCGCTACCGACGGGGTGAGGCTTCCGAAGAAGGTGGACAGAACGTAGAACGGGCCGCCCTTTTCGCTGTAAAGGCCGGCGTTCGAGCCGAAGCCGACGTTGAGCAGCATAAGGCCGATGGCCGGGGTGATGCCGATGCGGATGCCGAAGGGAATGGCCTCAACGATTTTTTCACGGATGGAGAAAAGCGTGAGGATGACGAAGAAAACGCCCTCGACAAGGATGATGCACATTGCGGCGGGGAAGGCTTCCTCGTAGCTCAGGCCGGTGAACGTTGCGATGTTTGCAACGACGACGGCGAAGAAGCTGTTCAGGCCCATGCCGGGAGCCATTGCGAAAGGCTTGTTCGCGGCGAAGGCCATGACGAGCATGCCGATCGCGGAGGCTATGCACGTTGCCATGAATACAGCGTTCCACAGCGGAGTGCCGGTCGCGAAGTTGGTCAGCAGGTTGGGGTTGAGGGCAATGATATAAGCCATTGTCATGAAGGTGGTAAGACCGGCGACTATCTCTGTGCGCGCGGTGGTGCCGTTTTCCTTCAGCTTGAAGATCTTTTCCATTTTGCGCTCCTTTTTGTCTTTCAGAACAAAATTTTGGGGCCGAGGCAGCGAAGTGCCGCTCAGTCCCGAAAAACAACAGATAAAACTATATCCGCCAACCGACCAAAAGTCAATTCGCGGATATTGAGAAAAAGACGTGTAAATTTTCTGTTAATTTGTGCGCATTAGGTAAGAGACAGCAGCTCAAGCGTGCGAGCATCCGCCATGCCGCCGTAGAATTTCGCGAGAACGGCGTCGAACACGGGATCGTCCGACACCTGCGCAAACAGCGTCATGCACGATCTGAGCTTGAGATCGTCCGGGTAGCCCATGACGGCAGCTGCGTCGGAGCAGTCGAGGGTGAGGAGCGCCTGCGATATCTCGATCAGGCGCGCGCCGAGCACGGGGTGGGCGATGTACTGCCGTGCTTCCTCGATGTCCTTTATCGCGTAAAGCTGAGCCGTGTAGCTCATGCCGAGGCCGGCGATCTGCGGAAAGATGTACCACATCCAGTGGCTGCGCTTGCGCCCCGAGCGTATCTCGCGCAGCGCGGTGTCGTAAGAATGCTCCTGAGCTATAAGAAAACGGTCAATTGAGTTGTTCATGGTTTCACCTCATGGGGGAGTTATTTTGTAGAGTTTACCACGAGTGAAATCGGTTTTCAAGCAAAAATCAGGGCTGCTGCTTGCCCTTGGCTGTGTTAAGCGAAGCGATAAGAAGCCTCTTTAGCTCCGAGCAGTGCTCCAAAACGGCCTTGTCGGCGCAGTATCCGCCTTCAATCAAAAGCTCCAGCCAGTACTCACTTTCGGCAGTCTCTTTTAAGGCAATATGGAGCTTCGCAATAAAATCTGCGCGGCTGTGCGCATAAAAGGCCTCTCGAATATTGGCGCCAATACTTGTGCCCGAGCGGATGAGCTGATTGGTGAGCACCGATTCGCGCTTTGAAGCCTTCACCTCGTTGCAGACCTTTATGGTTTCTAACGCAAAAGTCTTGGATTTGCCGATAAGCGGACTGACGCTCATTTTACGCACCAACTTTCAATCGGTATTTCAATTCCGCGAATTGAAATACACCTTACCTATTCACTATTACTTCTTACTTTTTACTTTACCAAAAAACCGCAGCTCTGACAAGGTAACAGTGAAAAAGTAATAGGTAATAAGTAAAAAACCTCCGCACTTTTGTGCGAAGGTTTTTTGGTGGGGGATGGTGGATTCGAACCACCGAAGGCATTGCCAGCAGATTTACAGTCTGTCCCCTTTGGCCACTCGGGAAATCCCCCAAATACAATATGCAATTTAAATACAGGTGGAGCTGGTGGACGGACTCGAACCCCCGACCTGCTGATTACAAATCAGCTGCTCTACCAACTGAGCTACACCAGCACGATACCGGCTCAAATATAATAGCAAACAGTGCAGGGTTTGTCAACAAAAATTTTATTTATTTTATTCTTTGCGATATCAGGGAGGAAACGAATGAAAATCAGCGAACTTTCCGCGGAATACCGCGACAGCGCAATGCTGTGCCGGGGCAGAATAAAAGAGCTGAACCTTAAGCTCGAGGGCGAGCCGATGTGCGAGATCGACAGGCTTCGCCTGCGCCGCCGGATCGCCATACTCACAAGCATGATGCGCGATACGATAGCCGTTTCGCGCTACCTTGAAAATTACTACGGAGATGATATGAATGCAGGAAAGAAAACTCAATATGTTTGCTAAGCAGGAGGAATACATGGCTCTGCGCCAGTACATAAAGCTCGTGTCCGATGCGTCCGGCGGCGCTGCCGGCGCACTTCGCCGCGCGATAAACTCGGAGCTTACAAAGCGCCAGAGGCAGCTGATCGGCATGTACTATATCGAGCAGATGCCCATGCAGGATATAGCCGACGAGCTGGGGCTTCACATATCAAGCGTCAGCCGCACGATAAAGCGCGGCCGCGAGCGCCTGAAAAGCGCGCTGAGCTACGGCGGCAGGAATCTTCTGGCGTCATTAGAAGATTGTTAACTTTACAGCCGTTTAATGTCGTGATAAAATGACGGCATGAAAAATACAAAGAGAAAAACAAAAAAACGCGGTGGGATAAGGCCGGTTTTCATAGTGATCCTTATAGCGGCGCTGCTTTTGGCCGGGTATGCCTTTGTGCAGTCGCGCCGTCAGGCCGCGCGTGAGGCAGACCCGTACTACGGCATGGTCGAGGTGTTCAACGGCGACGATTATGTGTGGATAACTCCCCAGGACGGCGTTGCGCTCAACGATCTTGACAAGAGCGAGTTTATCAACGACGCGAGCGGAAACCTGACCTACACCGGACGCGAATACAAGGCCAGCCGCGGCGTTGACGTTTCGTCGTATCAGGGCGATATCGACTGGCAGCAGGTTTACGACAGCGGCGTGCGCTTTGCCATCGTTCGCGCAGGCGGCATGTACTACGGCAGCGGCGAGCTGTATACCGACGATAATTTCATCAAGAACATTGAAGGCGCAAAGGCGGCCGGACTTCGTGTGGGCGCATATTTCTTCTCGCAGGCGATAAGCGAGGACGAGGCCGAAGCCGAGGCGAAATTCGTGCTCGACCTGCTCGGCGACCGTAAGCTCGATCTGCCGGTGTTCTTTGACTGGGAGCGCATATCGGGCGACACCGCGCGCACGGACGGGCTGGATAACGAAACGCTCACGGCCTGCGCCGTTAAGTTCTGCCAAACGATAGAGTCGGCAGGCTTCGACGCCGGAGTGTACATATATAATGATACCGGCTACTACGGCTATGACCTTGCGCAGCTTGAGGACTACACCTTCTGGTGCGTCGGCATAAGCACCTATCCGTGCTTTTACTATGCACATGAGTTCTGGCAGTACAGCTTCAAGGGCACGGTCCCCGGCATAAACGCCGACTGCGACCTGAACATGATGTTTGAAAAATAAGAGGAAACCGCAGACCGGATATCCGGCCTGCGGTTTTTGCGGCAAAGCGCAGTTATTCGCTTTAAAAATTTTTAAAGCGAATAACTAATGCAGCTAAAGCGAATAAAACTTGACAATAAATAATATAATAAGTATAATAATATAGCATGGGAGGGCTTAATATGAAGTTTTCTGATGAAAAGAAGCGTGCTATTGAAAATTATATCCTGGATAAAATAGAAAGCGGCGATCCTGATTTATCGCAAACAGTATCCGCAGCGTTCGATATAAACAGAAACACAGTCCACAGATATATTAATAAGCTTGCGGATGACGGTATCATAGAACGCAAAAAGCGCGGTGAATATGTGCTCAAGAAAAAGGAACACATGTATAGTCTTCGCCGTTCCGACAATGAGCTTGAGAATGATATTGATGTGTTTAACAAATGCCTGAAACCGCATTTGAAGTCATTGCCATCAAATGTTCAGCAGATATGGGCGTATACATTCAGTGAAATGGTCAATAATGTCATTGATCATTCGGCGGCTGAAGAGCTTCAAATAGTGGTCATGCAAAGCTATGTTGAAACCGAAGTTATCATATACGATAACGGCATCGGCATATTTGAGAAAATTAAAGAGCACTTCGGATTTTCGACGCTTGATGACGCGGTGTGTGAGTTGTTCAAAGGAAAGCTTACCACCGATGCAAAGAATCACTCCGGCGAAGGAATATTTTTCAGCTCAAAATTGATGGACACTTTTATTATTGTTTCGGATGGTAAAGTGTTTACGAACAATAAATATGACGACAGCGAGCTGGAGAGCATGACTTCAAATGAGGCAAAAGGCACTTTTGTAAGCATGACGCTTTCCAATAAATCAAAGAAAAATTCGCAGGATATATTCGATGCGTACTCAAACGTTGACGGCGGCTTTACAAAAACAACGATCCCGTTAAAGAATATATTTGACGGCTCCCCGGTGTCGCGCTCGCAGGCAAAGAGAATATGCAACCGACTTGAAAAATTCGAGGAAGTGATCTTGGATTTTGATTCAATTGAATGGATGGGGCAGGGATTTGCGCATCAGGTTTTTGTCGTGTTCCATAATGAGCACCCCGGTATCACTATCGTTCCGATCAACATGAACGAAAATGTCACAAAAATGTATAACCATGTTATATACTGAAATGAAACCGCAGACCGGATATCCGGCCTGCGGTTTTTGCGACAAAGTATAGTTATTCGCTTTAAAAAATTTTAAAGCGAATAACTGACACGGTTAAAGCGAATAACTCAAAGATAAAAAAGAAACAGCAGCCTTCATCAATGATGAAAGCTGCTGCTTTTGGCACGCCGTAAGGGATTCGAACCTTTGCGGCAGAGCGAAAAGGCGTTGATAATACTATGTTTTTGCGGCGCTGTCGTAAATTTTGACGTAAACTATCAATCTTGCTTGGGTAAATTGTCGTAAAAATCGCGCATTGCATTTTCTGCGTGGCCTATGTCCTGCGCAGACAAATGCGTGTAAATTTTACGCATTGTCGCGTAGTCTGACCAGCCACCTATTTGCATTGCAGCCTGTTCGCTCATGCGAACATGGTATGCTAACGAAGCAAACGAATGACGCAATCCGTGAACGCCAAGCTTCGGCAAACCGTTAGCAGCACAAATATCATTGACCCAATCATACACTGTGGAAATGTAGCATGTTACGACCTTGCCGTGCTTATTTTTAACAGCCGTCAAAGCGTCATAAAGCTCCGGTATCATAATAGGTATTGTTCGGGTCGAAGTGGCGTTCTTGTTAGACGGCTTTTCAACAAGCGTCCAATTTTCTCCCGGGACTACTGCGCCGGAAACTTTTATAGTGCGCTTTTCCAAATCGACATTTGACCAATCAAGCGCGGCGATCTCTGAGCGCCTGAGCGAATGCAAGCCGAGTAGTGCAGCTATCTCAACAGGCGTTCCCTTGACAGCTGCGATAAAGACATGTATCTGCTCCGGCGTAAGAAAAACCGGGTCTTTAGGCACAACTTGCGGCAGGGTAAGTCTGGGCAACTCCACACCGGCGGATTTAATAGCCGGTGACACAAGCCCCCATGCGTTCTTAAGCGTCTTAGGGGCACACACAAGCGCTTCTGCGTTAATCACCGCTTGCCAGTCCTTTATATCAGACAGCGGCTTTGCCATTACGGCCTTAAAGCGGTTTTTCTTCACAGAGCCGTAACCGGCAAGGGTTGACGGTGACAGAACGTTCCGGCGATTTTCAATATAATTATCTATCGCTTCGGCAAGTGTCAAGTCCGTTTTCTTTTGAGTCTTAACAAACCCGGCTCTTATAGCAATCGCCTTGGCCTTGGCTTCGGCTTCGGTGTCCTCAATGACGGTCACGCCCTCACGGCGGAGATCAACATACCACTTCTGCCCACGCTTACGCGGCGTGGGTATTCTTATTTCGTCCTTCTTTTTGCGTTCGCGCTGAAGCTTTTCGCCGCAGTAGCAGCAGTACACGGGATGAAGTTCATCTGGTATATCGGCTTTGCATTTTTTGCATTTCATTATTCGCTTTAACCCCCTTAGATATTCGCCGAAAATAATTTTATAGCGAATAATGCCCACAGAATCAGCCCTGTGGGCTTTTTGCTGTTTTGGCATCGCGGATTACGGTTTTCACCGCAAAGGCGATCAGGGCGACGGCAGCAAGCACCACGATAGCCAGGAACACGGCCAGCACCGTTAAGCCGCCGGATTTGAACAGACCGATGTTTTTAAGCTGTATATCAAACATTACGTATCCGATGATTGCGCACAGCAGAATTGCGCATACACCGACAAGGCAGAAGATCAGCGGCCTGTAAACGGCGTTCATGCGCTTGTGGTGTTCAACGTCCTTTTCCAAGTACGCCGCTTTCACTTCCAATGCGTTTATTCGCTTTAGCTGGGTAACGCTGCCCTCTGCGTTTGTTATACCGAACAGCTCGTCCAAGGATAAGCCGAGGGCTTTACAGGTTGCCGCAGAGTAATAAAGCAGCGGTTGCTTGGTAGTGCCGGAGTTGACGGAGCAAATGCTGTTATAAGGAACGCCGCTTATCCTTGCCAGCTCTGCCAGCGTAAGACTGCTTGAAGCTCTCGCTTTTCGCAGTGCCTCAGGGTACTCGTCAAAGTAAGATTGCATGTCCTCCATTTTTGACACATTAAGCATCTCCCATATTAAAATTTTTTGAAATACACGAGAAATTGTTGAAATACACGATGAATTCGGCGAAAACACGAAAATTTCGTGTATTTCCCGAAATCGATTTCGGTTGTTTCTTTTAGGTTTCGGTTATTTATGCATAGACATTTGTCAAGACAGGCGCTACGCTATAAGTACAGCAAGCAATATTTTACAAACGCTGTGTGAAAAAATGTCCTGCCCTGTTGGCGCGGCGGCAGGACTGATTAAATTAAAGAGGTGCAGCAATGAGAAACAACACGAAAAAAACTACGCCCGAACCCCTAAGGGTCAAGTGGCTTGCGAGAAACAAGACCGTCATAATCATAACCGAGTGCAGCGACGAGCAGATAGAGCGAGTGCTAAAGCTGTTCGACGATAGACAGAGGGTGTTGAGGTCATAGAAAAAGAGGTACCGCAAGCACAAGAGCAAATGCTATGCAGTATACTATAAATAATGCGCCGGAAATAGAAAAGAGCTTTATTGAGAAAATAAGTCTTTTGGTTATGTGATGATAATTAATCGGTTTGTTATAATCAATGTAGCTCAAATTGTATTTTGGGATTATCCGCGCCATAACAAAATAATGAACAGCACAAGCGAAAATAATAAATGCTAAGATAAGCCCTATTATGGCAAACGACCTATTTGCTATTGATTTTAGCCCCATCATGGCGAGAGGCATTGCAAAGCTGATTATTAATATTATTATTGGGATGAAAGGACATGCATACAGTTCGATAACACGTTGATAATCATTACGTATGATAATATAAAATGAGGCGTTATCGTCTACGCATCTCGGGAGATCACCGATAAATTGTGAGTTCAAACCATATGAAAGCGCTCCGTAAAATGCGCCAAACAGAGAAAAAATAATTAAATAGGTGATATACATAGCAAATCCTCTCGCAAATTTTCAACCGTTGTTGTCATGGCAATCATCCCAACCATGTAGATAACCTTGTCCAAAACCTTCGTTTAGCCCATCATTTACACCTTCGATGTATGCGTGTATTCGTTTGCCGCTGTTATCCTCAAGTTCAAAGAAAAACGGATATGCCATAACATCATCATTGTAAGGCTCATCGTATTTACAAGCATTGTATCCCATGTAATAGCCCAAAGAATAGCCGGTGTCATATGCGCTATCAAATCCGTCACCGTGCTGCTCGCTGTACATTATTTCTTTTGTTTCGGAACTACCCATTTGTTCACATGATGCAGCAAAAAATGTGAGCACAACAATCAATAATAGCGCAAGTAATTTTTTGTTCACTAAAATTACCTCATAATTTCTCTTGCATTTTATATGCAAATGCGTTATTATCTATATTAGATAATTTAGTTTTGATAATTCTCTTTTTCGGATATCAGCCAAAGCATTTTTCACAAACAGTGTAACCATCGTCGATTGCTTCGCCATATGTCATGGTGTCGTAATACTTCATGCCGCTGCAATCGTTGTATCTGTGAATTTTGCCGCCGCTCCGACTGACATAAACGGTTTTGTCATCGCTTGGCGCGGCTGCATCATCGGAATGCGAGCAAGCGCACAGCGAGAACAGCAAACACAGAGCCAAGAGAAAACACACAAGCCTTTTACCCATGCAAACACCCCCAAACGTAACTTTATTTGCCAATGTCTACATAAATAATAACACTACGAATTCACAAATTCTATAAATTTTTACATTTTCGGCGAAATGTCCGAAAGTAAACCGAGAAAATACGCAGATTGCACAAACAGAAAGCGCCCAGCCAAAGCAGCCGGGCACATACATAACGGAGGGTGAAACGATGACCGATAAAGAATTGAAAACTCTGCGCGAAATGCTCGACAATGATAACGAGCTGAGCGAAAAAGACAAAGACCTTGTTATGTTCATTGCGGAAAACAACAAAGGCGAGATGTTTACTTTACTTGTGAATATGCTTCGAAAATACCCGGTAGCAGGAGGGGCAGAAAATGACTGACGCAAAAATGGCCGAGATACTCGCCGACGTACCCGAAGAGGACAAGGAATTTGTGCAAGAATACTTTGAAATGTTCGAGAGATTACCCGATGACAAGAAAGTTATTGTTCATCTTCTTGTAGAAGCTCTTGCAGCAATGAACGAACGGCGCTCCGCTGAGAAGCATCAAGGCTGACCAACGGTTTTGCCTGCTGCTGTTTTTCAATATCCAAAGCAATCTTCTGCGCCTGGGTTAAGCGGCCTTCTATAAAATCCATGATCTCGCTGAGCTGGCCAACATCATAATCAGGGAAGCGCTCGAGCACGGCTTCACGCAAATCCCACACAGCATCGTTTTTACCGAGCTCTTCATCCGCCGGGATGGAGGGCTCTTTTTTTATGCCGTTTTTCAGCTCATCGACCGTTATGCCAAAGTAATTGGCGATTTTGAGTGCTGTTGCGTCGGTAACACCACCTCCATTTTTCCATCTGTTCACAGTCGTTTTTGACAACCCCATATCAATAGCCGCCGCAGATGGCGTTTTACCGACAGAATTGCATAATTTTAAAAAATTATCGTATATCACAAAAATACACCGCCTAATTTGTGCATTATTCCGAAAGTTACTAAAGTAACCCCAAAGTGTTGACAGTTACTAAAATTACTCTTATAATGCAACATAGTTGCTCAAGTACACAAAGCTAACGCAAGCAGTCAAGAAAATCAAGAGATTTTGGCTGCTCCGATGTTTGTTCTAATAGTGGCATATTGATAATAACACGGTTTGTGAACTTTTGCAACTGTTTTGTAAAAAGTTTTCGTAGGAATACGAAAACACCTCGCATCTTCGTTTGAAACAAGAGCGCCGCAGGAT
>ENA-OUQC01000385-OUQC01000385.1-human-gut-metagenome-genome-assembly--contig:-NODE-385-length-34081-cov-5.446482_pt1 | contig 34081 bp, 35 predicted proteins | sample MGYA00237942_ERZ548815 | MGnify/ENA primary metagenome ERZ548815 (study PRJEB26490, sample SAMN05194722) | human gut metagenome | biome: terrestrial biome; feature: human-associated habitat; material...
TCATCCTGAGCTTCAACCCCGTCAGCATCCGGCACTGGCTGAAAAAGCGCTTCTTCGACAAGAAGGATCCCCGGGCACGGGTGCATGAGAGCACCTACAAGGACAACCGTTTTCTGGACGCGGCGGCCATCCGGACGCTGGAAAGCTTTCAGGAGACGGACGAGTATTACTACCAGGTCTATTGCCTGGGCATGTGGGGCGTCACGGGGAAGACCGTTTTCGACGGAAGAGCCGTGGGCCGGCGGCTGCAGGAGATCGGAGCGCCTGTGCGGACGGGGCTTTTCGCCTACGGGGACGACGGGCTGCGGCTGACGGACATCCGCTGGGAGGACGGGAAGGACGGCTGCATCCGCATCTACCGGGAGCCCTTGCCGGGCGTGCCCTATGTGATCGGCGGAGATACCGCGGGAGATGGCAGCGACAGCTTTGTGGCGCAGGTGCTGGACAACCGCACCGGGGAGCAGGTGGCGATGCTGCGGGGCAAGTTTGACGAGGATGTGTTCGCGCGGCAGGTCTACTGCCTGGGGATGCACTACAACACGGCGCTCATCGGCATCGAGACCAACTTTTCCACCTACCCGGTGATGGAGCTGGAGCGGCTGCGGTATCCGAAGCAATATGTCCGGGAGAGCATCGATGACTATATGCACAGCATCAAGCGCAGCTACGGCTTCCGCACGGACAGCAAAACGCGGCCGGTGATCCTGGCGGAGCTGATCCGCGCGGTGCGGGACGATATCACCATCGTCAATGACGAGACCACGCTGGAGGAAATGCTGACCTTCGTCCGGAACACGGAGACCCTGCGCCCGGAGGCGGAGACGGGGGCGCACGACGACTGCATCCTGAGCCTCGCCATCGCGCATCATATCCGGCCGCAGCAGAGCTATCTCCGGCAGGAGGAGGTGCAGACGCGGAAGTGGACGGCGAGCATGTGGGAGGATTACGAAAACGCCTCCCCGGCGGAACGGGAGCTGCTGCGCAAAAAATGGGGCAACCCACAGCGATAACAGGAGGGAACGATGGCAAAGAAACAGGACAAAAGCAAGCTGCGGCTCTGGCAGGAGCGGCTGAAGGTCAACGAGACGGCCTATGCAGCGGAGACGGCCCGCATGGATCAGCGGGAGGCACTTTATACGGGGACGAAGACCCTGCGGCCCATGGTGCCGGGGGACGCCAAGACCACGGCGGCGCATGTGCGCAACATCTGCGCGGAGCTGATCGAAGCCCAGACGGACAGCAGCATCCCCCAGCCCAAAGTCACTGCCCGGCGCAGCCAGGACGAGGGGAAGGCAAAGCTCATCGAGGACATGCTGCGCAATGAACTGGACCGGATGCCCTTTGAGCAGCTGAACGACATCATGGGGCGCACGGTGCCCATCCAGGGCGGCGCAGCCTTTCTGGTGGAATGGGACAACACCCAGCGAACGCACTTTACCGTGGGGGAGCTGGCGGTGTCTGCGCTGCATCCCAAGCAGATCATCCCCCAGGACGGCGTTTATACCGGCGTGGAGGACATGGACTATATCCTCCTGAAGATCCCCCAGACCAAGGAATACATCCAGCGGCGCTACGGCGTGGAGCTGCGGGACGAGCGGGAGCAGGAGCCGGAGATCAAGAGCGCCGGAGGGGCGGCGGCGGAGGATCTGGTGACCCAGTATATCGCCTATTACCGCAACGACAAGGGCGGCATCGGGCTTTACAGCTGGGTGAACGATACGCAGCTGGAGGACCTGGAAGACTATCAGGCGCGGCGGCTGCGCCGGTGCGTGAAATGCGGCGCGGTGGAGCCGCTGCTGACGGAAACGGATCTGCCGGAGGACTTTTTTGCCGGCCCGGGCGCGGACCCGGAGGCGGAGGCAGACGCCTTTGCGAGAGAGACGCGGCCACGGCCGCTGCGGGGCGGGCGGAAGAACTGCCCCTATTGCGGCGGGAGCCGGTGGGAGGAGACTGCGGAGGACTTTGAGGAGATCCCCACGGCGGTGGCCCGCAGCGACGGCAGCACCGTGGGCGGCATGGTCCGCCGGGCGCAGCTTTCCGAGACGGAGACAGACGCGCTGGGGCTGCCGGTGGTGGAGATCATCGAGGAGCCGGTGCGGGTGCCCTTCTACAAGCCGGATATCTTCCCGGTGATCCTGCAGAAGAATGTGAGCGTTTACGGCAGATTCCTGGGCGACAGCGATATTGACAAGATCGCAGACCAGCAGAACACCACCAACCGGATCGAGAGCAAGATCATCGACAAGCTTTTGAAATCCGGCAGCTATATCACGCTGCCGGACAGCGCCAGCATCCGGGCGGATGCGGAGGATATGAAGATCATCCGCCCGGGAACGGCGGCGGACACCGGGCTGATCGGCGTTTACGATCTGCAGGGGAACATCAGCCAGGACCTGACCTATCTGGCGCAGGTCTATGAGGAGGCCCGGCAGGTGATCGGCATTACGGACAGCTTCCAGGGCCGGAGGGACACCACGGCCACCTCCGGCAAGGCAAAGGAGTTTGCCGCAGCACAGAGCGCCGGACGGCTGGAGAGCAAGCGGGTGATGAAGGATGCGGCTTACGCGGCGCTGTTCGAAGCAATGTTCAAGTTCAAGCTTGCCTATACGGACGAGCCGCGGCCGGTGGTATCCAACGATATCCACGGCAACACCCGGTATGATACCTTCAACCGATACGACTTTCTGGAGCAGGATGCGGCGGGGGAATGGTGCTGGAACGACCAGTTCCTGTTCAGCTGCGACACCTCTGCGCCGCTGGCCAGCAACCGGGAAGCCATGTGGCAGGAGACCCGCATGAATCTGCAGACGGGGGCCTTTGGCGACCCGTCGCAGCTGACGACCCTGATCCTCTTCTGGACGAAGATGGAGCTGCTGCATTATCCAGGCGCGGGAGAAACGCGGGCGTATCTGGAGGAGGAACTGCGCAGGCAGCAACTGCAGAGGCAGCTGGCGGCCCAGCTGCAGCAGCTGCAGCAGACGGGAGGCGGCCAGCCTGCCGCCCCGCAGGGGACGGAACAGAGCACGGGGCGGGAGCCCCTTCTGAAATAAACGCGGAAAGGAGGAAAGGACAATGGCGGAAAAAAGACCGACCTATGCCGGCAGCATCAAGAACACCGGTGCGCAGGTGGTGAAAGCCCCCCTTGGCGGCGACAGCCAGAAGGGCAAGAGCACGGTCAAGACCGGGACCGACCTGAGAAACGGCAAGAGCAAATAAGCACGGCATATCGACAGCATATCGCAGGGAAAGCGTAAAAATCCAGAGAGGAGCACAACGATGGAGATCGACTACGGCGCGCTGTTTGGCATCGACGCAGGCGGAAACGAGCAGGAGGCCGCCGAACCTGCCCAGGACGAGACCACACAGGCGCAAGGCGCAGAAGCGCAGGAGGCCGCCGAACCTGCCGGAGAAGAGACACAGGAGCCCGCCCCGGGGCAGGAGTCTGCGGAGGGCGGGAAGGAGCGCCGGGAGCGGCAGACCCCGGAGCAGAACGCGGCCTTTGCCGCGGCACGCCGCAAGGCGGAGGCGGAGCGGGATGCCGCCGTGGAGAAGGCGCGCACAGACGCCCGGGAGGAAGCGAGACGCACCATCGACGAGGCGTTTCGAAACAGCGGGCTGGTGAACCCCTACACGAAGCAGCCCATCACATCGAAGGCAGAATATGACGCCTACCGCCAGCGCTACGACGCGGAGCGGAAGGCCAGCCTTTTGAAGAAAAGCGGGATGAGTGACGCGGAGTTCAGCGCGTTCATCGACGGTCTGCCGGAGGTGCAGCAGGCCAAGGCGGCCCAGAGGGCGGCCGAGCAGGCGCGGCGGGCGGCCATGGAGACCCAGGCGAAGCTCCGGACGGAGGAGGAGCTGAAGGAGATCGGCAAGCTGGATCCCAACATCCGGGAGCTGAAGGATCTGACGGCCATGGAGACCTACCCCCGGTTTCTGGAGCTGGTAAGGCGCGGGAACACGCTGCTGGACGCTTACCGGCTGGCAAACCTGGATGCGCTGACCAGCGGCGCCGCGGCGGCCACCAGACAGGCGGCGATCAACGCGGTGCAGAGCAAGCGGCACATGGGCCAGACAAAGGAGCGGGGCACGGGCGCTTTGCGCGTGCCGGAGGATGTAAGGGCGATGTATCGCGCGCTGAACCCGGGCGCTACGGACGCGGAGATCCAGGCGCATTACAACCGCAGCCATAAGAAAGACTGACAAAACGAGAGGAGAGACAAAACACCATGAGCTTTAAGATCCATTCCATGGATGGCGGCCGCGTGCCGGGCATTGAATACCTGCCGGCCGGCGCCATCACTCCCAAGGTGGGCATGGCGCTGGTGCAGACCAACGGCCAGCTGGCGCTGGCCACGGGAGCCAACGCGCCCACCTACATTTCCATGTGTGAGAAGGACCGGGCCTGCACGGCGGGGGAGATCATCCCCGTGATCCGCGTGGGCAAGGACATGATCCTGGAGACCACCTTCGCGGCGGCGGCCGCCAGCGTTAAGCTGGGCAGCAAGGTCACGCTGCACACCGACGGCCTGCAGGTCACGGCCACCACCACAAGCGGCGTGGCGGAGATCGTCTACATGGACGGCACCGCCAGCGGCAGCATGTGCCGCGTGCGCTTCTAAGAACGATGAAAGGAGTACAGTGAACAATGGCGAATATCACCTTTACCGAAGGCTCCGGCCTTCAGGACAGCATCTTCGGCAAGAGCCAGGAGCCGATCAAGCTGTTTCTGGAAAAGCGGGGCGAGGCCTTTGAGCAGGCCAGCATGCTGCCGGAGCTGTTCAGCATGGGCACCTCCACCCACTGGGGCGAGAAGTTTTCCACCATGACGGCCATGGACGGCTTCCAGCCGGTGGGCGAAAACGGCGAATACCCCGTGGATGGCATGCAGGAGGGCTACAGCAAGTTTCTGGAGCACATGACCTGGAAGAACAGCTTTTCCCTTTCCCGGGAGATCGTGGAGGACGGCAAGCTGATGGAGCTGAAGAAGCAGCCCGCAGGCTTTGCCACCAGCTACTACCGCACCCGGGAAAAGTTTGGCGCGGCGATCCTGGGCGCGGCGATCCAGAAGAAGACGGAGACGGCCTTCCTGGGCAAGACCTTTGACACCAAGGGCGCGGACGGGAAGGCGCTGTTTGCCGCCGACCACCCCAGCAGGCTGGGCAAGGCAAAGCAGTCCAACCTGTTTGCCGATGCCTTCAGCGGCGACGCGCTGGGGGCGATGGAGTCGGCGATGCAGGACTTCCGTGGCGACAATAACGAGGTGCTGGATGTTGCTCCCTCCACCATCCTGATCCCCAATGATTACAAGCTGAAGCGGGATGTGTTTGCGGCCATCGGCGCGGACAAGGATCCCAACACGGCGAACAACGGCTTCAACTACAACTTCGGCCGCTGGAGCGTGATCGTGTGGCCCTACCTGAACCAGTTTATCGCGGCGGGCACCTCCCCCTGGATCCTGCTGGACAAGCGGTACAACGACGAATACGGCTGCGCCCTCTGGCTGGATCGCGTGGCGCTGGAGGTCCGGAGCGAGCTCAGCGGCAATGACGCCAATGTGTGGAAGGGCTACGCCCGGTTTACCGCTGGCTTCAACGACTGGCGGGGCTTTGCCGTGGGCGGCGTGAGCGGCGGGACGCAGCTCGTTTCCGCGTGACGGAGGGCCTATGGGAAAATATACGAGATTTACGGATCTGGAGGTGACCGGGGCGCTGAAGCTGGGCAGCGTGAAGCAGTCTGGCTCCAAGGTCACCACGGCGGATGCTGCCGCGGCGGCGGGCGCTGCGCCCACGAAGGCAGAGTTTGACGCTGTCGTGGCGCTGGCCAACGATCTGAAGGCAAAATACAACGCCCTGATCGCGAAGATCGGCGGCTGACAGAGAGGCTCGGGGCGGCGGCGCAGGCTGCCGTCCCGCCTTGCATACACAGGAAAGGAGAACGAACTATGGCGACGCTGAAGGGCGTGATCGACTATGTGGACGAGATCAAGCCCAATGCCTTTTCCAACGCCGCAAAGACCCAGTGGATCAACGAATGTGAGGGGCTGGTGCAGACGGAGGTCCTGCTGCGGGCCAGCGAGGAGCTCCTTGCCTACAGCTATGATGCGGATCAGAGCAAGACGCTGCTGACCGCGCCGCCCCATGATAAGATCTACTGGACTTATCTTGTGGCCATGATCGACTTTGCCAACGGAGAATACAGCAAATATCAGAACACCATGCAGGTCTTCAACAGCTTCTTCGGGGAATATATCCGCTGGTTCGCCCGGAACTACCGCCCGGCGGATACGCACCAGCCGTGGTATGACAACGGGGAGGCAGAGCGGGGGCTGATGCCCTGGCGGGGGTATTACCTCACTGCCTACGGCATTGCGCTGAAGCACGGATATCAGGGCACGGAGGAGGAATGGCTGGCAAGCCTGGTGGGGCCGCAGGGGGAGAAGGGCACGCCCTTTACCTATGCTGATTTTACCGATGAGCAGCTGGCGGCGCTGCAGGGGCCCAAGGGGGATACCGGAGAGACCGGAGAGAAGGGCGACCCCGGCCCAAAGGGCGAAGCCTTTACCTACGATGATTTCACTGCCGCCCAGCTGGCGGCGCTGCAGGGGCCGAAGGGTGAGACCGGAGCCACAGGCGAGACCGGCCCGGCGGGTCCCCAGGGCATTCAGGGCCCCAAGGGCGACAAGGGAGACCCTGGTGCCACCGGAGCCACCGGGCCCCAAGGCCCACAGGGCGAGACCGGCCTTAAGGGAGACACCGGCGCGAAGGGCGACCCGGGCGAAAAGGGAGAAAAGGGAGACACCGGAGCCAAGGGGCCGAAGGGCGACACCGGAGGCACGGGCCCGCAGGGGCCCACCGGCCCCCAGGGAGAGCGAGGGCCTATCGGCCCAGTGGGCCCCCAGGGAGCCAAGGGAGACACGGGCGCGGGCTTTTTGGTCAAGGGGTATTATGCCACGGCGTCGGCGCTGAGCGCGGCCGTAACGAGCCCTGCGGCGGGGGATGCCTACGGCGTGGGGGCGGGAGAGCCCTATGACATTTACATCTATGACGGCGTTGGAGCGCGCTGGGTCAACAACGGTCCGCTGCAGGGGGCCAAGGGGGACACCGGGCCACAGGGCCCAAGGGGCGAAAAGGGCGACCCGGGAGAAAAGGGCGCCACAGGAGCCGCCGGAGCCACGGGGGCCAAGGGAGACAAGGGAGACCCCTTTACCTACGCCGACTTTACCGCCGAGCAGCTGGCAGCACTGAAGGGCGAAAAGGGAGACAAGGGCGCCACCGGCGAAAAGGGCGAAAAAGGAGCGCAGGGGGAAAAGGGAGACCCTGGGGCCAAGGGAGAGACCGGCGCCACCGGGCCGCAGGGCCCGACGGGCGCAACCGGGCCGCAGGGCCCGACGGGCGCCACAGGCCCCACAGGCCCCAAGGGCGCGGACGGCGCGGACGGCTCCAATGGCATTACCCCAACCATCGGGAGCAACGGAAACTGGTATCTGGGCACGACGGACACGGGAAAGCCCTCCCGGGGCGCTGCGGGAGCCAAGGGCGAGAAGGGCGACACCGGCGACACGGGGCCGAAGGGAGACCCTGGAGATACCGGCCCCCAGGGGCCGCAGGGGGAGAAGGGGGCCACGGGAGCCACCGGGCCGCAGGGGCCAAAGCCGGTGAAGGGGACGGACTACTGGACGGCGGCGGACAAGGCCGCCATGGTGCAGGATGTGCTGGAGGCGCTGCCCACCTATGATGGGAGCGTGAGCTGATGGGGAAGGTGACGATCACCTACAACGGGGCCGTGATCTCTGAGGCGGAGGAGACGGCGCCGGTGACGGTGCAGTATCACGGCAGCACCATCGCCACGCTGGGGGCCGGGGAGAGCAGGACGCTTTCCTGCGGCGGGAAATATATGCGCTCCGACCTGATCATCGGCAGCAAGACCCTTTCCTGCGGCGGCAAGAAGATGGCCAGCGATATCGGCCTTGCGGCGGAGGCGGATAAGGTGGAGGACGACACCATCACCTACACCGGGGCGATGACCGACCAGATCGTGCTCATGTCCAATGTGGCGTACCGTCTGCTGACGCTGACCTCCTCCGGCACGCTGACCTTGAGCAAGAGCCGAAAGGCGGATGTGTGGATGTGCAACGGGGGGAACGGCGGAGCCGCCGGTGATTACGCAGGCGGAACCGGCGGTGGCGGCGGATATGTTTACCAGGAGCGCATGCAGGTGAGCGGCGCCACTGTCTGCGCCATCGGCGCAGGATCAGTAAGTGATACAGCTGGCGGAACCACTTCGTTCGGAGCGAAAAAACCTACGGTGCAGTCTATAGGGAAAAATGGCGCATCCGGCGGCGGAGCCGGAGGAGATGGCGAATTGGCCGGTAGTGGGACTGGCACATCAACGATCCCGTTTTTCGAATCGGTCAATTTTGATCCGCATTCTGCCGGCGGTGGCGGCGGCGATTGGAATGATGAAGAAAGTGATCGATATAGAAGTGGCGGAGCTGGAGGATCTGACGGATCTTCCGGTTTGGCCTCCGGCAGCAGTGCAGGTGGAACAAAAGGCGGAGGTTACGGCGGCTACCGCGCCGGCGGCAATGCATCTTTCTATGGTTCCGGTGGCGGCGGAGGAGGTGCCGGATATAGGCCAAATGGATCTTACAGGTCCGGCGCCGGCGGCTCCGGCTATCAGGGCATCATCTATGTCCGCATCCCGCTGGACCAGAGCATTTATAACTGACGAGGAGGGGCAGCAATGCGATTTGCAGTGATCAAGGACAATCTGGTGACCAACCTGATCGTGGCCGCAGAGGGGCAGCAGGCGGAGCTGGAAACGGCGCTGGGTGCCCGGCTGGAGGACGCGGCGGGCTATGGGCTCACCATGGGGGATCTCTGGATCCCGGAACGGGGGGTTTGGACCCGGAACCAGGACGGGGAGCAGGTGGTGCTGGAATCCCTCACCCCGGAGGAAAAGACCAAATATCAGGCGCTCTCGGATGAGCTGGAGGGGCTCAAGGACGACCTGAGCGCGGCATACACAGAGGGAGTGAACAGCATTGACGCAGTTTGACAAGCAGACGGCCCTGCGGGCCATGGAGGCCCAGGGGGCGGCGGACGCGCAGGCCTTCCGGGCGCGGGCTATTGCGCAGAGCCTGGACGGGACGGCCATCATCGCGGAGGAGGATAAGATCCCCGCCTGGCGGCAGGGGCCTTACAAGACCGTGGGTGCGCCGGTGCAGTATGAGGGACAGGTATATAAGGTCTGGCAGGCCCACGACAGCACGGGGAACGCCGGATGGAACCCCCGGGACGCGGTGTCTCTCTTTGACATCTGCCACACCAAGGATCCCGGCAAGGCCAAGCCATATCAGGCCCCCAGCGGGAGCCGGGGGCTTTATCAGAAGGACGAATGTATGGTGTGGACGGACGGGAAGATCTATGCCAGCACCATGGACAACAACGCCTATACCCCGGAGAGCTATGCGCAGGGGTGGACGGAAGTATGAAAAAAGAAAGGATCGATCTGAAATGAAAGAAAAAATCTGTATTCTTCTGGGGCTGATCGGCGGGGCGATCTCGGCGGCGTTCGGCGGGTGGAGCGGGGCCATGACCACGCTTTTGCTGTGCATGGCCATCGACTACATCTCCGGCCTGATCGTGGCCGGTGTGTTTCACAAGAGCCGGAAAAGCGCCACCGGCGCGCTGGACAGCTTCGCCGGATGGAAGGGCCTGTGCCGCAAGGGCATGACGCTGCTCATCGTGCTGGTGGCTTACCGGCTGGATCTGGCGCTGGGCACCGGCTACATCCGCGACACCGTCACCATCGGCTTTATCGCCAACGAGGTGATCTCCATCACGGAAAACGCGGGTCTTATGGGCCTGCCCCTGCCTACGGTGATCCAGCGGGCCATCGACCTGCTCCGGGGCCGGGCGGAGCCGGCGGAAAAGGACGGCGGGGACCAATGATCTATCCCATCGACCGGCCCATCCGCCGCTTTGCCGTGATCAGGCCCGGCATGCCCCTGCAGCAATGGCTGGCGCAGCAGCAGGACAAGCCGGATATTCTCTTCAACGCCAGCCTTTACAAAAGCGTCCGCCAGGGCATCGGCACCCTTTACGAGGGCGGCAGGCTCACCCAGAACGCCGGCAGCGGCTGGGGCTTCGGCAATCTTCGGGGCCGGCCCGGGGCGGTGGCCTTCGGCACGCCCTTTGACGGCACCGCCTGGCAGGACTATCTCACCGGCTATTACGGCCTGATCCGGCAGGGCGAACGGTGCGATCCGCCCTGGGCGGACCGCTATGTGTTTGACCAAAAGCACAGGCGCATCGCCTTCGGCCGGCTGGCAGACGGGCGGCTCTGCGTGGTGACCCATCCCGGCGCGGACATCGCGGCCTTCCGGGACTATGCCTGGAACGAGGGCTGCCGGGAGCTTTGCAATCTGGACGGCGGCGGCAGCGTGAGCCTTTATTGGCTGGGACGGCAGACGGAACAGTCCGGCCGCACGCCCTACAACGCCGTGGCCATCTGGCTGGAGCCGGAGGAAGCTGCCGAAACAGAACCGGAAAAGGAGGAGAAGCTTTTGCAGGTAACTTGCACGAAAAAAACCGCCGTCTACACGGCGGAGGGCCGGCTGGAGCCGGGGCGGTACATCGCCGCGGGCGACCTTTGCCAGCTGGAGACCCGGCTGACCCCGGCGCTGCTGCTGCCCATCACCTACCCGGCGGGCAGGGTGCAGCGGAGAGCCTACATCCGGGAGCTGGCAAATTTTTGCCGGGCGTGATCCTGTACCGCCAGCGGGATCACGCGGCTGTGGCTTATCCCTCCCGGCGGCATCCGGCGGCCACCGTGGCCACCTCCGGCTGCGGGCCAACGGCGCTTTCCATGGTGCTGGCAAACCTGCTGGGGCTGGCGGTCTCTCCGGCGGAGACGGCGGCCTTCGCGCTGGAGCACGGAGCCCGGGCGGAGGGCGGCACCAATATGCGGCGGCTGGCGGCGCAGGCGGCGCTGCGCTGGCCCCTGACGGTGGCGGAAACCTGCGACACGGCGGAGCTGATCGCGGCGCTGCAGGGCGGGGCCATGGCCATCTGCAACACCGCCGGCGACCGGCCGGGGCGGAAGGGCGTCTTTTCCAGCGGCGGGCATTATGTGGTGGCGGCCGGCGGCGACGAACGGTGCCTGCTGGTGCTGGATCCGGGGATCTACCCGGGCAAATATAAGGCGCAGCACCGGGCCGAAGCCGTCACGGTCTTCGGGGACGCCCTGCTCTGCAGCCCAAAAACCCTGGAGCAGGACTGCGCGGGACGATCGCCCAGGTATTATATTTTCCGGAGGGGGTAAAAAACGCCGCCCGAAAGGGCGGCGGGGATGGCATGGCGGAGCCCGCAAAGCGGGCAGAACCGGAAGAAATTGACAAAGCTCAGCGCGCTGTGCTATGATGGGGACAGGCGCTGTCGTATACAGGCGGTCAGCCACTTCCCTTAGAGGGGAGGTGATGCGGATGGGAAACGGGCGACGGGCGAGAGCCCTTCGTTTCGCGGTGTGCTTTCTCATGATCCTTGCGATCATGATATACATATCCCCAAAAGCGTGTTGACCGCTCGGCTGGTACCCAAGCGGTCAACATAGATTGACTGTTTAGCTTGAGGGCTGACCGTCTTACAACAGCGCCCTTCTAATTTCATTATAGCCGGAAACGCCGTTTTGTCAAGAATGACAGGGTGGCTTTTTTGCCACAGCAAAAGGAAGATCGCGCCGCTTGTCTGACATAAGCGGCGCGATCTCAAGCCAAACGGCTTTCTAAAGATGCCCGCCGCAGCCTTAGACGAATATCCTTATTGATTACAGAATACATCCACGGAGCCGTTTTGTCAATGGCTCCGGCATTTTCATTTTGCGACAAAAATCAACAGACTTCGATACGGGGCGCAGATCAGAAGATTTGTTCTTGCTCTTTCAGCCGGATCGGCGGTCGGCCAATGGCCTGCAGCACGGCGTCCAGCCTGCCAGAGCATCTGGAGGTCAGAAGCTGCGGCCGACACATGGTAATGTACTTCTGTTCCTGTTACGGCAGGAGGCCCCTGCAGCGCTGCGCGGTGCAGGAAAATAGGGGGGAGCGCCAGCCCCTCACCAGCAGCTTAACGGGGAAATGTCTATGATCCTATCCGGCGGTATTTGAACACCGTTTTTCAGCAGAAGGATTTCTTCTGACGGCGCGCCAAAGGCCGTTGTATATGCTTTTGTAAGTAAATGTCCATTCTTCATAGCGCGGCGGAACCTGTCCATACCGCCGAACCACATCTTCGACCAGATCATCCTCCCACCGGTATTCGCTCCGGTGCAGGAGCATCCTCTCCCATATTTGCGGGGCCACACCCGTCAGAGCAACTAATGTGTTCCATGCATTTTCCGATGTTCGAATATCATATACCGGGGCACGCTTCATATTTCTTCACCTCCGCCGTGCGATCCATCTCCTATACTTTACCACAAAATAAAGCCCTTGCAAACAGAAACCCCCGCAGGTGCGCAGCCCTGCGGTTTTGTGCTTTTTACGCTTATGCGCCGGGCTCTGTCCCGCTGCAGAAAACGCCGCGCTCCACAGCAGGTCTTTTTTCCCCTTCAAATCGCCCTTTTCCGCTTTGCCGCAGCCTTATCCCGCACGAACAAATTGACAGCCGTTTATTTCTGGGCTATAATATTTTTAATTTTCATTTGCAGCCGGGAGCTGCCTGTACCCCGGAAGAACGGCCGCTGAAAACAGCGGCCGCCCTGAAGTATCGTTTACTTGCTGAGATGCTTATTGGCCCGATACACGAGACGGCTGATCTGACCCGCGACCTGTTCCGCAGAGTTGGTGTCTGCCTTGAGGGATTTTTCGGTCAGCCTGTGATCCGCGATGATGCTGCGGATCTGCGAGAGTTCGATCCCGTTCTGCTTGGCAGCCGCAAAGAGGATCTTGGCGAAGGTGCTGTCACAGCCCTCACGAATGATCCGCGCCGCCAAATCCCTGGGCTTGATGCCAAGATGGGTAACGCCAAGGCGGCACAGCACCTCGGCGGGACGCTTGCTGAGCCGGGCAGCCTCGCTAAGGATGGCTTCCCGCTTCTCGGCCCGCGCGCTTGCCTGCTTGTCCTTCAGCTTCTTCCTGAGCTCCATGAGAGTCTCCCGCTGGACACGCATGCGTTCGGGGTCGTATGTATCATCGCCGATGACATCCTCATAGGTGTACGAATGATCGGCGCCGGTCCCCGTGACCGTTCCGTTCAGGGGCACAAATGTGATTTCCCTGGGCATACGCCGGAAATAATCGTTTGTCAGATTATTAGAGATTGCATGGCAGTAATTCTTTTGCTTCTCCAGCGGCTGACGCAGAACAAGGTCGAGCTTTTCGATGATCCGGATGGCGCAGTCAGTTTCAAGCTCATCCCTGGCGGCCGCGCCGCGGGCTTCCAGCACATCGATCTTTACCGCATTGCCGGGAAGGGGTTCCCCCTGGGCGTTTTTTCCGCTGGTTTTGGAGAGAAGCGCGAGGCGGCAGAAGCTTTTCAGCGCCAGCCAGAACTCCGTGTAGAGCGGCGGATCTGCCATCAGCGCGGCTTTGGTGGTGATTTCTTTCTCGTGGATGGTGTTCAGGAGATTAACGAATGTGGTGCAGGCAGCCTTTTTCATGTTTGGGCGCTCCTCTCAATTTTATTTGAGGGAGGAGCCGCAAACACGATCCGCAGCTTGTCCTGCCCTCTGAGGAAAGGATAAGCCACCCAATATTTTTACAATAGGCCACGACCATTCAAGTCTATTCATTTTGAATGCGTTCCGATTTTTGCGAAAGGGGAGATTCTGATGGAACAGAAAAAAGCATTGCCACTATCGGACTTGACACCGAATGATCTGCTGAATCTCTTTTATGCGCTCAAGGACTCGCCAACAAAGGATCACTTTTATACATACTTCAATGATATTCGTGAGGAATTGACAGGAAATCACTATGAAACTTCCCCCAGCAATATCAGAAGATGGATGAGTAAAAGAAATCGCATTAAAGGTCAAAATTTATCCAGAGCCATGGCCAAAGGCATCTTTATGGATATTCTTGGCGGCAAGGCCGCTCAATCGATGGATTCCATCAAGCAGTTTTTGAAGGTTTTATATGGCTCCGGTTACGATGTTTCTGTTTACCAGGAAAGGATCAAACCTTTTTCGCTGAATGTTGCTGAAGCTTCGGCTTTTTTGGAAGAGTTGATATCTGATGTGGTTGATGCTGCATTTGGCATTCATACAGGCGGGGAAAGCCACGAAACCGCCGTTCCCGGCACGCTTTTACCATATTATTTTGCTGATACAGAGTTCGCCGATAAAGACAGTATTCTGCATAGGGAACGATTCATTGACGAAATTGCCCGCAATCTTTTGCCTGAGCGCGAAGGGAGCGAAATGCCTAAAAGAAATATTCTTATCTATGGGTTTGGCGGACACGGCAAAACTTCCGTGGCCAGAGTCCTTTATGGCTTGTTTCGAAATAAGATCCCGGCCATATACTCCTCGATCGGATGGATCGACTACAACGAATCCTTGAAGAATAGCATTCTAAATACAAGCGGTGTCGCTCTTTATGATGAAGAGAAAAACGACCCTGAGCTGCGCTGGAAAAAAATAAAAGGCCTTCTCTGTTCTGAAGACCGCTCTTCTAAAATCCTTGTTTTTATTGATAATGTTGATCAGAACGCATCCAAAGGTCAATTTCCGACCGAAGATGCAGAGCTGCAGTTCTTTGCGGATTGCCCTACGGTCAATCTTGTTTTAACCTCCAGGATGGCTGCGCCGATCAGAGAGAATTCTGTTCGGGACTTTCCGATCCCCGTCTTAGATACAAAGGAATGTATCGACCTGTTTTACTACTATTGGAAGCCAAAAACACGCCGCGCTGAGGATATCAAGTATATAGAGGCCTTGATCGAAAGAGCGCATCATCATACCTTAGTCGTGGAAAAGATGGCGCGCAGCGCAAGATGCAAAGAGATCGCAGAATATTTAGAGGAGATTCAGAGCGTAGATTTCAATTTCTACTATTTTGACGGAGAAGACGATGTCAGTGCCGTCACTGAATTAGTCAAGCTTTTTGATTTGAAAACCAGAACGGATCGGCAGGCGCAAATCATGTGGGATTTTGCTGTCTTGCCGCAAATCAGACTTTCTTTCGCCGAAGCCAATCATCTTCTGAATTACAAACAGTCTGATTTGCTTCCGCTTGTGGATGAAGGGTGGCTCGACTATAAAGGCGGATTTATTCTCCATCCTTTGATCAAAAAGGCAATTCATTTTCAGGGGACCGCACCTCAGGGAACGCTTCAATTCCTGATAGATGCAGTAGAGACAAACACGCTTTTTTCGAAAGATGACAGCTATATAGAAATCAACAGGAAGCTTAGTATTCTTGAGTATGCGGTGGGTGAGCTTGAAGAGGAAGCCCTATCGGGTACATTTTTCTTCAATCTTGGCATGATGGAATACACTTATGCCAGAAAGCGCTTGGCAAGCATTGATTATCTGAACACGGCGCTGAAAAAATTTGAGCTGGAATCCCCTGATGATCTAAGCCGAATGGCCAATTTGAAATATCAAAGAGGCTATATCAAATCGACCACCCAGAAGTATCGTTCGGCCGCGAAAGAAGACCTTTATGAAGCTCTAAAAATATGGGACGCAAAGCCTGAATGGGAATATGAGGCCGATATGGCGAAAGACCATCTTGGGTATGTACTGTCTGATCAGCCAGAGCATTATGAAGAGGCTGAAAGCTATCTGCGGGCCGCGTGTTCCTCAAGAGAACGGCGCTTCAACAGGGATCCGTCAATTCAAAATCAGAAGGACTATGCAACAACTTGCGACAACCTCGGTTGTTTATTGATGGTTTCTGATCCGACTGCGCCGGATACCGGAGCATATTTGGAGAAGGCGCTGCATATTCGGGACTCCATTCTCGATCAGATAGGCGGCAACGAAACGGATGTTGCATGGACAGCCTTTAACTACGGAAAATATCTGTTCTATGTCAAGCACGATTTGCCCGGCGCTGAAAGAAATTTGTCTCGGTCGCTTACTTTGAGAAGAGAGCAGAATAGAATCTGCAAGGGGTTTTATTCTACCAATGTTATCTTTACAGATGTTACTCTCGCTAAGATATTGAGCTATGATCCGTCCCGCATAGACGATGTGTCTGACTTGCTGAAGGAAGCTCTGCAGCTTAAAAAAGATTTAGACGCCGAGCACCTTGGATTCTTCAATGATGAGATCAAACAGGATATCGCGTATTTGCAGCAATTCATAGCGCAGAACCGATCGGACAAGGGAACGCACATTTGAAATTGCCGGCAATCCCTCTGAAAAGAGGACCTCAGATTTCACTCTGAGGTCTTTTTTCTTTTGCCCGGAAAAAGGCGGGTTTGGGGCGGCTCCCTGCGCGGCAAAGCGCCGATGGGCCGCGCCTGCGGCCGCGAAAATCCGCCGCTCTTTTTTGCCGCCGGAACCGCAAAAGTGGAGAATTCTCCGGCGCCCCGTATACAGAGACAGAAGACAGCCGCAGCCCCCAACCGCCCTTGTCCTCCCGCCCGATGAGCGCCAGACGGCAACTGGCCGAAACTGCCGCAGCAATGACCGCCGCCGCAGTCGTGGGAAGCCACAAATTCATAAAACAAAGGAGATTAAAGCTATGACGAACTATCCTATTGACAGCGCCCTGGCCGCCGCCGAAGGCATCTTTGAGATCGACCTGCTTAACAAGGTGACCGGAACAAGCTATCCGAAAGCTGCGGTCTGCGGCGCGAACACCCTGGGGCAGGTATCCCAGGAATACGGCGCGGATCTCGGCATCAACCCCAAGGACAGCAAGATCCTCTTTGAAAACAAGCGCACCGGCGCTTCCACCAGCGACACCGGCGAAACCGTCGAGAGCCTTGGTCTTCAGGAGGGCGATGTGCTGGCCATCAGCGACAACGCCGGCGTGGCATAAGCGAAAGAGGCTGACACAATGGTGACGGTATGTCTTCTTGCCGGCCTGGGATTGGCGCTCTGCGGGGTCATCCTTGCCTGCGCAACGAAGCAGCGCAGCAAGGGAAAACACGCCGCGCAGCTGCCGCCTCCGCTCCCGCCCCGGGCCGCCGCGGGCATATCCGCGCCCCGTGTCAGCCAGACGCAAGCCCCCGGGACAAGGACAAGGCCCGCCCCCCTGCGGGCGCTGCCGCCCCGCCGCTCTTCCGTGCCGGCAAACGCCGGCGCAGCCCGAAGGACGGCAGGGGCCGGTTATGGACCGCGGGGCGTGACGCCGGCCCACTTCCCCTGCTGCCCCTTTGATAAGCAGCGGAACATCCCCGGCCAGCGGCAGGTGATCTTCTGGGACAGCGGAGAAAACTGTTACCGCTGCTCCAGAGGTCACCGGTTCAAAAGCAACGGGAAGCTGCTGTAACAGCCCAGAACGAAAGGATGATCTAACATGAACAAAGCGGTTTATAATCCCTTGAAGCTTTCGGAATATCGCCCGCTGTTCCACGGCCTGCGCGTGCTGGTCATCGGCGCCGGGGCGGTTGGAACGCACCTTATGGAGAAGTTCGCCAAAATGGGGCTTTCTCCCGATGCGCTGGATTTCGATCGCTTCACCCTGGAAAACGCGGCCAAACACGGCTGTCTGGTCCGCACGCCGGAAGACGCCGGACGGAACAAGGCGGAATGTGCGTCCGCCCGGGTCCAGCCGCTGCTGGACGACGGGTGCGTCTCCAACGGCATCGACGGCAATCTCTGCAAGCTCGGCCCGGAGGCCTTTGCGGATTATCATTATGTTGTGGCGGCGGTGGACAATTTCGATGCCAAGGTGCTCCTGAACGAGTTGATCCGACAGCTTCCGGAAGAACGGCGGCCGATCGTCATCATGGACGGGACCCATGACGAAATGGCCCAGAGCGTGATCCTTGACAACACCGCGTTCTGCCTGCGGTGCCTGATCGATGAGCGCTGGATGAAGGACAGCAGCATCCAGACCTCCTGCACCGGGCCGCAGGTCCGGCAAATTGACGGTGTCAGTGAGATCGTTCGTACCTCCAACCTTGCCAGCTCCATGGCTGCGCACCTCAGCGCGGAACAGCTCCGGGCCAGCGTGATTGGGAGCGGCGGCGTGATGAACCGCCGGCTGACCTATACGGCTTATCCGAACCTGGAGCTTAGCTCCGCCCGCCCCATGCGCAAGCGCAACTGCCCGGGATGCGCGATCCATCCGCCCACAAAGATTGAGTGGCTGCATGGCAGTGTCATGAATGTTACACTGAAAGAGGCGATGGATCAGATTGCTGCTATCCTCGGTACGACGGATTTTGAGCTGTCCGTTCACCGCCTGAACTACCGGAAGGTCGTCCATGCCGGCTTTATCGTGGAGGATGTCTGCCGTTCGTGCGGAGCGCCTATTCGGGTGATGCAGCATGAGGGCCGAGTGTTTTCTGACGACCTTCGCTGTGAGGCATGTGCCGCAGCTGGCGCACCGCTTCGCCCGGCATCGGACTTTGAACACCGTGAGCCGCTCAGAGCCTTTACCTGGGGCAGCGAGGAGGCCCTTCAGCAAATGCCGCTGTACGATCTGGGATACCCTCTCGGCGCGCATATCCAGGTGATCCAGCGCAACGGGGCCCTTGACTTTTTGGACACGGACAAAATCATCCGGACCGTTTTTGCATTGGATGGGGACCGCCTGAAAATGCACGAGATCCACAAGCTCTAAAAGGAGGTTCAACATGAGTTACTCGACCAACTATACCGATGAATACGGCCGCACCAGGGAGGTCTCCATCACCAAAGAGGACTCCGTGGAGGCTTTGAAGAACGATTATCAGGAGATCCTTCGGAAATATGATCCCCGGTATGTGGCGATCCAGCGGGTCCAGACGAAGGCCGGCGAGGCGATGCACCTGAAAGTGACGGTCAAGGCGCCTTCGCATTACCTCACCACAAACGAGGACTCCACGCCCAAGGCCTGCGGATCCATGACGGCGGATATCATCTGCTATCCCGGCTATCCGCTGAAATCCGTCTCGGCTTCGTATGCCGCGAATCATTATCTGGCAAGCCCCAATGTGTTTCGCTCGGGCAGCGCCTGCATCGACGCCTGGATCCCCTTCACCAGCTCTCTGACCACCGTGGTGGACAAGCTGGTGCATGATATGATCCACGACCCCGTGGTCACCCGCTATGACAGCATGGCAAACAGCAGCATGGCCCAGTGGCACAAGGACGGCGCTGCCGCCGGGCGTTTCCCCACCATCTCCCCCAGGCTGCTCTATGCATCCGGGAAAACAGCCCTTCCGCCGCGCAGGGAAGCAGACAGGCCCGCGGCTGCGCCTCCGCCCCTTCCCGGCAGACGCCGCTGAGAGGAGGGGAAGCGGCATGACCAATTATATCCCCATGCCCGCCCGGCATCCTTCGCAGCCCAGGACCTATCCGGTATGCAGCCTTAAGAAAGCCATGAACATCATCCAGCGCAAGTGCGGCGAGGTTTCCGTCAGGGAGCGGCATGGCAAAGGGCGCAGCAAGGTGATCCTCCTTCCGGAGCCCGCGCAGGAGCTTGACTCCATCATCTCCTACGGCAGACGGTCCCCCATGAATGTCTGCGAGCAGAAGCTCTACGGGATGGGGCATTTTCTGGTGGATGAGGACGGCAATATGATCATTGTTGTCACCCATTTCATCGAGATCCAGACCATGAATCGCGGTCCGGTCGGCGCTTCGAACCTCGGCCCCAACGGCGAATACAATCCGGGGCTCGATTTTCTGGAATATCACCGTGAGGAGTTTCTGAAAAACGAAGCCGCCTGCAATACGGATGCCTTCGGCTGCCAGGTCGATCCCTTTCTCAAGCTCTGCGGGCCTTCGGAGTTCGTTTTGGAAGGGCATACGCACCCCGATCTGGGGGTGTTTTACAGCGGGACCGACCGGGTGAGCGGCGCTGCACGCGCAGCGTCGTCTCCCGTCTGCATCTTCGTGTGCGACCCCATCCGGAAAAAGATGCTGGGCAGCATCGGAAAAGACTTTGCCGAGGCGGAGATCCTTGTATTTTCGCGCGGCACGGCTCCTCCGGAGGAGCTTAGCGAAGATAAGCGGCTGATCCCTCCCGCCGACGAGATCGTTCGGCTTGCCAGCCGATGCCTTCGCGCGCAGGAATATGCCGGAGATCTCCGGCTTCGCACGCGGATCGACGGCAGAGGATGCCTGAAGATCAAGCTGGTGCTTCCCAAAGGGAGAAAGGAGTGATCCGCCATGGCAAAGATCCCGGAGAAGCTGGGTTCGGAATATTATCGGAGCTTTCTCTCCCGTCAGGGCCAGGCGTTTTACGACTGCCTTCAGGCCCAGCTTCTCCGGGGAGATCACTCCGGTAAGACGGCCCTTTTCATCAGCAGCCCCGAAACGGCTGCGTCTGATGGCTTTGCAGCCTACAAAGCGCTCCGGGACGACCATCCCGAGTTCTTCTATCTGGGATCTCAGAGCGAATTTACCCGAAGCGGCAGGATCGGCACGCTGAAATATCCCATCCTGTATGCCCCCGACCTCATCGGCAGGATCCGGCAGCAGGTGCGGAAGAGTATCTGCCGCATGGTCCGGGGCACGGCTTCCCTGCCGATGATCGACCGCGAGATCCTCGTTTACGGGCGCATTTCCAGAACGCTCGTATACTGCAACCATCACGATGTCCGGGATCACAATATCGTGGGGCCGGTGCTTCTGTCGTCCGGCGTATGCGAAGGGCATAATGCATTGCTGCTGTTGTGCTTCAGGCGGATCGGCATCCCCTGCATCAAGGTTTACGGCAAAACCAAAACGGACGGCTGGCATTGCTGGACGATCGCATGGATCAACGGGCTTCCCGTTCACTGTGATGTCACCTGGGACGGAACAAAGGAAGGGATCGCCCGCTTTAATTACCTGAACCTGTCGGACGATCAGATCTCCGGCGATCACTGCGCCTTCCAGAGCGCCCGCATTCCCGTATGCGCATCGGAAGAGCTGAGCTACTATCGCCGCCGCGGTCTGTGCGTTCATTCCTACAGCGATCTTAAAGCGCGGCTCAAACGGGACGCGCAGCGCGGCAGGTGGCCGATCCTGCTCCACTTCAGTTACCAGCCCCCCTCCGGCGATTGCCTGAAGGAAGCGCAAAGGGCCTTTTCCGAAGAACGGATCGGCGGGAAGCATCGGCTCTATTATCATCCCACGCTGAAAAACCTGGCCGTGAAAGAGCTATCCTGAGCACAAGGAGATGTGACTATGTACCAATCCATCATCAGAGACCCCGGAGGAAGCGGTTTGATCCGGATTCAGCCGGATGTCTGCGGTCAACACGCCGCGGTCGTGAACGGAAGCATTTTGATCGTCCCGCCCGGGACCACGGCGTTCGTCGCCATCAACGGAGTTCTTTCCCGGCCCTACGGGCCCGGCAGATACGAGATCTTCACCGGCGTCGACCCCTTCTTTGTAAGGCTCCGCAGCCTTCTGACGCGGGGAGATCCCGGAACGGCGGTGTCCGTATTCTTCGTATCGACGGAACGGTCAAGGTTTGTCCGGCTGGGCACCGGGGAGATCCCCTTCCGTGAGCATCGCTTCCGTCTTACCATGAAGGCGCTTGCTTCCTGCAGCCTTTCCTTCTCCATTTCCGATCCGCAGCGGTTCCTCTCGAAATTGGTGGGAAGCTATTGCGCTGCATTCTCGGAGGAGGATCTCGACCCGTGTATTGACCAGATCGTCCTTGCCCCCATCCGCGAAGCCATTTCCAGAGAGATCAGCAAGCTCGATGCGGCGGAATTCAACAGCAGGCTCTCTCACATCGGCGCCATGGCGGCCGCCACCATCAGGCCCGGCCTGTTGGAATACGGGATCAGGCTGGAGCGGTTTGCCCTTACCGCGATCCATATTCCCCCTTCGGAGATCCAGCGGCTCTATCGTCTGGAGCAGGACTATGCCGACGGAAAGACCCGGACCGATCTGGAACTGGATGCCCTGCAAAGGATCTGGAACGGCAGCACCCATAATCGCACTCTGAGCGAAATGATGACCGGGATCCCTTCCCGGGGGCAGGCGTCCTCCGGCGGCGCTGCCTGCGGGCCCGGCGGAGCCGCAGGCGGAATGGCGCCCTCAATGATGCAGATGATGATGCTTTCCCAGCTGCTTCCGGTGCTGCGGGAGCCGCTGGCCGAAATGACCCGGCACACGGATCTGTTCGGCGGAACGCCGTCTGACGCGCAGGGAAGCGCTGCAGCTGCAGAAGCGCCGCCGCCCATGCCCGACCGGTATCAGCGCTGCCCGTCGTGCAGCGGAGCCGTGATGCGCGGCAGCCGCATTTGCCCCATCTGCGGTTACAAATTCTAAGCGAAAGGAATGATGAACATGACACGCAAAAATTACGCTCTGATCCCCGTCCTTGCAGCGATCGTTATGATCCCCCAGAGTCTCTTCTGGTGGCTCGCCCCTGCGGGAGCCGCTGCGCGTCTCGCAGTCTACATCGGTGGCACCCTCCTCACGGCCGGGATCCCGGCGGCATACCTGGCAACATACTGGAACAGCAGCCTTCGCAAAGCGGCAGGGCTTTCCGTCGTTTGTTGTATCCTTGAAACCGCTGTGATTGCCCTTTCCGCCCTGCTTTTGGGGCTGGATGCATCCGTCCGGTCGGCAATATTCGCCTTCATAACCGCGGCGCTGGTCTGCCTGATCCTTATGATCCCCTTGATCCATGCTGCGCTGAAGCGGCAGCGGCAGGGCGTCTATCCGGCTGCCATTTCTGCGGGATCGGACGATCCGCCGGTTCGTGCCGTTCCGGATCCCGGCGATCGCGCAGCCGGCCCCCATCCTCATGCTTCCATTCCCCCGCATATGCCGCGCCAGGCTCCCGCCGGCAAGCCTTTGCCTCCCAGAAACCGATAACCCTGTCCCATTGTTATAAAGGTGGTGATTTTATGGATCGCCTCTGCAGCCGATGCGGCTGCGCCAGCTTTCACTATGATCGCAGCAAGATGCGCATGGCCTGCGACTTGTGCGGCGCTGCGCTTTCCGATCCGCAGCAGGATCAGCAGCGTATGCAGCACGACAGAACCTGTTTTCAAGCCGCAAACCACCTTGCCGCCGGCAACTGGGCGCAAGCCATCGCCCTCCTGCGGCCATTGATGTGCCAGTATCCCACCGAGAAGCCGCTGTACCTCATGGTCTTGCGGGCCGCAACGCAGGACTTCGGAGACATAAGCATGGATAACGCCGCCAACCGGGCCGCCGCCGCGGAAGCGTGGGACAAGCTGGTCCGGCTCAACGGCGTGACCGATGAAATGATCCGCTACGGCAGACAGCGCTATGAGAGGCACAAAGCCGCGCTCCACCGGCAAAGGACGGCCATTCTGGCATGGCTCTTTGCCGCCGCGTTCTGTTCCGTCCTTGCCGGGGTGCTTTTCGGGGCAGAGCGCTGCTTGATCGCGGTGCTTTTCACCGGCGGTCTGGTCTGCTGCCTGCGCAGGGTGTTTCGCTCACAGCCCGTCAGGGTGATCAAGCAGCTGACCCGCGCCGCGCCGGATCTTCGCCGCAATCCGTTTCTATAGGAGGCGCATATGAAGAAGTTTTTTGAAGGCGGCGAAACCTTTGTCCTGACTTCCTATCGCATCAAGGCGGCCCCCATCGCAGAGGACGATGGAGCCAGCGCAAGGCTTGCAAAGACGATCTGCGAGGATGCCTGCTATTTATCCTCTGCGGGAAACGGGCAAACGGCCATTGAGATCCTCCGGATCGCCGGAAGAAGCGCAGGCAGCCCGATCCATCATCTGCTTACGCTCCGGACCCACGACCGTTCGGAGCAGGATTGTGTCGTCCGTCAGGAAGCGCTCGAAAAAGGCATCCTCTCGCTTCTCCGCCAGTCCGGCTTTGCCGTCGAGGAAGTGCCCTTTGCGGCCTACCGAGCGCAGCTTTCCGCGATGGACGCCGGCTCGGTCTGGGCATTGATAAAGCAGGATGTTCAGGAATACGGCGTGCAGGAAACCTATCGCTCGCCGTCTGTGGCCGAAAGGGTCGACTGGAAGCGGATCTACGCCGCTTTGGACGGCTCCGGCTGCGGGTTATGCATTCAGATCATTCCTGCGCTGCTGTCGGATAGCGAACGCCGGCTGATCGCAAAAAACGCGGCTCGCTGCGCTCAGGCCGTGGACGGCGCGGTCCCAGCCATGCGCGACAGCCTTGCCGCAGCGTCGGCAGCGCGCTGGACCGCCTATGCCAAGGAGCTTCTGCGGCCCTTTGCGGAGGTAAACATCGTGGTTGCCGGGGCGGCAGCCGACGCCGCACTGCTCGCCGCCAGGCTCCGGCAGTCTGTGGATGCGGCGGCCTTTCGGACCGCTGCCGTTTCCGGATACCGGGAATACAGCATTTATAACCAGCCCTGGAAGCTCGCCCGCGCCCTCAAAGCCGCGGATCCGGCAAGCCTGCGCAAGTGGGCCGCAGACGAGGTTTCCCGGATCTTTCAGCTTCCGGTACAGGGCAGCTGCTTTATCGGCATGGATGGAAACGCATTCTCCCTAATGCCCGAGGTCGATCTTCTGCCCGGGCAGCTGACTTGCGGCGGCAAGGAGAATCTGTATCTGGGAAGGTCCGTATATTCTTCGCAGCGCCTCTTTCTTCCTCTGGAGCAGCTGCTGCTCCACACCGCCGTAATGGGGAAATCGGGCGTTGGAAAAACCACCTTCCTGAAGCAGCTGATCACCCAGCTCCAGCGCCGGAGCATCCCGGTTTTGATCCTTGAGCCGGTCAAGCGGGAATACCGTGATCTGGCCGCCGGCATGCAAAACAGCAGGATCTTTACGGTAGAGCGCCCGGTCGTCCCCCTGCTGATCAACCCGTTCTGCGTCCCCAAAGGTGTGCCGCTGGGAGAATACAGGAGCAGCCTGCTTTCTGCGTTTAAGGCCGCTTTTTCCTTGCCCGATCCGCTGCCGGCCCTTTTTGAAACGGCGATCTCCGAGGCATATACCCTGAACGGATGGACGGACATAAGCAAAACCGGCGACAGCAATGTCACGGTTTTTGATATGGCCGACTTTATCCGGGTCTTTCAGCGCGTCATCGCCAGATCCAGCTACAGCAGCGAAGTCAAAGGCAATCTGATGTCCGGCGGCGCGCTCCGGCTTCGATCTCTCATCGAACGGTGCCCGCGCACCTTTGATACGATACATTCTACCTCCGTGGAGGATCTTTTGAACGGATGCGCCGTTCTTGAGATGGGAAGCCTTGAGCCGGAGCAAAAATCCCTGGTTTCCGCGCTGACGCTCATCCGCATACTGGCCTATTTGAAAGCCACGCGAAAAAGCGAACACCGGCTTAAAAACATCATCCTGATCGACGAGGCTCACGCTTTGCTGGATCAGGGGGAGGGGGCTACTCAGGAGGAAAAAGCGCTGAACAGCGCCATGACGCAGTTAATGATCAACCTCATTACGGAGATCCGGGCCTATGGGGTCGGGGTCGTCTTTTCCGATCAGTCCCCTTCGCGCGTCGGCGGACGAATGCTTGATAATGTTGACAATATCCTGTCCTTTCGGTTAAGCGGTCAGGAGGCGGAAATGCTGAGAAAGCACATTGGCGCAGATTGCAGCCTTTGCGAGGTCCTTCCCCGGCTGTCCGCCGGCGAGTTTGTGCTCAAAAATCGTTTTCTCCGCTCGGCTTTGCCCGCCAGAACGGATCACACCCCCGGCCGGGAGCCGCGGACGCCTGTTTCAGATGAAGCCATCGTCCAAGCCCACGCAAAGTATCTGGCGGCCCACGCCAGAGATTACTGCCCGTTTGCCTTTTGTAAAAGCGCCGGGTGTGACCGTTGCTCCGCCGCCCTCCGGGAAGAAGCAAATATGCTTGCAGCGCAGATCTTTGCCGGGCGGCAGCCCAAGCTGACCACTCCGGAAGCGGTCGCCGCTCACATCGTTCGCATTCCAGCCGCCTTGTCCTCTCCCGGCGGCGCCGGAAATGCGGCGAAGTTCAGAAAAAAGTGCGGCTGCGTCGCCATACACCTCCTGAGAAAATGCGCCATGGAAAACGGCATAGCCTTTGGCGCACAAGCCGTAACAAAGCTGTTGGCAGAGATGCCTCAACACGGAAAGGAAGGAACCGAATATGCGTGAGTTTCGCGGCACAGCAGCGGAATTTTCTGAAACCGCGGAGATGGATGCGCCGGAGAAGGGGGCATGGTCTGCGTTTGATCCCCCCGAGCTGGATGAGCTCGGAATGGATCTGCCAGAAAGGCCCGATGCGGGGGATCCCACCGGCTTTTCCCGGGAGCCGGCATTCGACAAAGGGGACATTCGCTCCGAAGCGGAAAAGGCGGCGGATCATGCCCGCGCTTACGGCTTTCACAAAGCGGCCGACTACATAGCGCGGCATTATGACGGAGACAAGTTCGTCCCCGGGGATCCCATCCCCATAACCACCCGCAACATGGCGCTCGACGGTCTCAAGTCCGAAAACGGCGTATCCTTTGAACGGCGGACCGCGGAGCTTGCCCACGGGCTCTCTGTCGAAGGGGTTTTCCCTGAATTCGATAGCAAGCACCATGTGGACCTTGGAAGCGCCGCAAAGGACATGAGCCTTCACTGGCAGTTCAGCGCCTGCCGGGAGGATTTTCAGGATCATCTGTGCGACAGCCCCGAAACGCTGCGGGACATAACCTTTGGCGCGATGGAACGGATGGATTCCCCGCAGGGATATGCCCCCGCAGGCTTCACCTGGCAGCACAACCCCGAAACGGGCAGCTTTGATCTGGTCTCGCAAGACGATCATTCTGTGGGGCATACAGGCGGGAACGCCCTTTGGGGAAGCTGAAAGGCGGCTTTCGCGGCCCCCGATCCATTCCATTGGGCCTTTCTTGCGTTTCTTGCCCCTGTTATCTGAGAAGAGAGCGGCCTCCGCTCTCTTCTTTTCGTTTGGAGCTTTGCCCTCCCTCCTCCGTATGAATGGGCAGAAGCAAACATGAGCGCTCTGTGGAGATTTTGCCCGGCGGCTCCGTATTCAGAGACAACAAGACAGAAAGGATGAGAACGATGCGGACTTTTAACGAAATCATGGGGGTTGGAAACGCGGATCTGAAGGGCCTGATCATGGAGAAGCTGCCCGATTCTCCGATCGTTACGGCAAAGAAAAAGCTCTATGTCCCCGAAAGGAAGCTGATCCTTATGGATCAGCTGACCGAACAGGAATCCCGGCGCTTCATGGGCGGGAACCGGGATCAGGGAGGTTGGATCGTATGAACTATCTGATGAAGAAGGCCGTTAATCTCAACGGGCAGGACATGATGCTGACTCCCGTGGATATCGACTTTGCCCATCGCACCATCTCTCTCACTGGGGAGATCGACGATGATGCGGCGGCCGTTATGAACTCTGCGCTCCGGTGTCTCGCCAGAGACTCGGAGGAGGATATCACCATCTATATCCAGAGCCCGGGCGGATCGGTCTCCGCCGGCTTCAGCATCTATGATACCGTAAAGGCGCTGAAGTGCGATGTTGCTACCGTGGCCTGCGGCATGGCGGCGAGCATGGGGGCCTTTCTTCTGGCCGCCGCCGGGACAAGGGGCAAGCGCTGGTGCCAGCCGAATGCGGAGGTCCTGATCCATCAGCCCCTTGGCGGGACCACCGGTCAGGCCACAGACATCCGCATTCATGCCCAGCACATCCTCAAAACGCGAGAGAAGCTCAACAGGATCCTCTCCGCTTGTACCGGGCAGTCTTCCAGAAAGATCGAAAGCGACACCGAGCGCGACAACATCATGAGCGCAGAGGAAGCGCTCAAATATGGCCTTGTGGACAGGATCGGCGACCCGATTTCCGAATGGTGAACGGAGGTATCGTATGAAACGCTATGACATCGCCAGGCCCATTGGGCTTGCCACGCCCTGCAGCGAGATCGAGCGCACCTGCAGCAACGCGCATCTGTATAAGCGGTGCGGCCTTCGTCCGAAGCACTATATCATTCCCCTCGACGCCGGCTCCGGCAGGACGACGCTGCTGGAATACATGGCCGTCCGCTACAAGGCGGCGGGCGTCCTGCGCTTCACCAGCGGTCTGGATGACTATATCGAGATCACCCTTGATGGCTCGCTTCAGCAGCTCCGGCAGGCATTCGCCGCGATCGACTCTGCCGCGGTGTATACCAACGACTACTGCAACATGATCGGCATGGATATCAGCGGGATCGCCGCGCACCTCGGCGAGACGCAGCTTTCCGAGTTTATGAAGCACTGCAGGCGGGTGTGCGAGCACGCATGCGTTGTCTTCTTTGTCCATACGGCGCCCAGCCGGAACGAGGAGAAGCTCCTGGAAAAGCTGTGCGAGACCGTCGACAACATCAAGCGGCTCGAAGTCGAGCCTTACAGCAAGGAGGATCTCTGCGATCTGATCGTCAAAATGGTCGGGGAACACGGCATCCGGATCCGGCATGAGCCCATCTTCCGCGCCGCGCTTGCGGCCATGGTCTCGGATTTCCGGATCGCCGGCGTCAAGGACGCAATTGCCGCCGCCGATGCCCTGGTCCATTTTGCCGACTTCACGGGTTTTACCCCCGCGGTTGACGAAGACAGCCTGAAATCCATGATCACCAGCTGGCACAATGCCCCAGAGAGGAGCGAAGTGAAATGAGCAGAAGCGAGCGTTGGAACACCGTCAGCGAGATCAAGCACAGGTTTCACGAAACCACGGACCCGGCGAACGGCGCCGGTCCGGTGGTGTATGTGGAAAACGGCAGAAAGTATTCTGACGACAGCGAATCGCACATCGCGGTGATCGGCCGTACCGGCAAAGGCAAAAGCCAGTGCTGCAGCCTTCCGTATATGCGGGAAATTCTCCAAAAGGGCGAGAGCCTGATCATGCTCGACCCCAAGGGTGAGGGCTATCGGCGGAACGCCTGCTACATTCCCGCGCATTATCAGGTCTTTTGCGTTGACTTCCGCAACCCGCGCAGGAGCCCTACCAGATGGAACCCGCTGAGCACCCCGTATCGGCTCTTCTGCTCCAAAGATCCCGACGACAACGATATTGCAAGCTCCATGCTCAGCGAGCTTTGGAACGGGGTTTATCCCCACGAGGTCCATTCCGACAAGTTCTGGACGGATTCATCCGCAAATTATGCAAAAGGATTGACTTATGGGCTGTTTGAAACCGCGAAAAAGGAAACCATCCATCTGGATAGCGTTGCGGTCATGATGGATCAATCCGAAATTCGCTATGGCGCCCCCGGCAGCACCATTCTGAAGGAGTTTTACGAGCAGCTCCCCCTGGATTCGCTGGCAAAACGAAATCTTGCGCCCTATGCGACCGCGCCCAGCGAGACGCGGGCCTCCATCCACAGCGTGGCCGCTTCGGGCCTGGAGGTCTTCAGCCGCAGCAAGGGCCTTATGGAAATGCTCAGCGACGATACGCTGAACATTCTGGATATCGATGTAAACCGGCCCTTCATTCTGACGGTCATCACCCCGGATGAGACCGATGTGTATGATACCCTTTCCGGCCTGCTCGTCTCCCAGGTCTCCCAGCACCTGATCCGCGTGGCGCAGGAAATGGGCGGCCGGCTCCCCATCAGAGTAAACATCATCCTGGAGGAGCTTGGCTCGGTCGGCAAGAGCATCCCCTCTCTGCCCAATCTGATGGTGGCCAGCCGCAGCCGGAATATGCGGCTGATGCTGGTCCTTCAGAGCAACGCTCAGCTCGTCGATGTCTACGGCAAGAGCAAGGCCGAAACGATCAACTCCTGCATTGGCATTACCATCGGCTTTTCCACCAACAGCTGGGAAACGCTCACCGAGTGGGCGCAGCGCTGCGGCGAAAAGCAGCTCGAAAACTGCGGCCATATTCTGAAAGAGCCGCTGATCACGGCGTCGCAGCTGGCCGCAATGCCCACCGGTACTGCGCTGGTCATGGTGGACAGCCAGTACAAGTTCATCGCGCATCTTCCTTTCTACGATGAGCTGTACGACAATTCCAAATGGAGCGCGCCGCAGTATGCGCCCGCTGCAGGCGGGCGGCCGTTCCGATCCATTGATTTTGAAGCTATGGTCAAGCGGCTCAAGCGGAAGCAAATGGAATCTGCTCTTTCGAGCCTTTCCGCCGAGCGGAAAGCGCCCGGGGCCTTCCCCTTCCCGGAGGGCGCGGGACCCCGCGGCTCCACAGACATCGACCTCCTGGTTTCGAAGATCGATGCAAAAATCGCCGAGCTGGAAGCGGAGGAGCTGGCAGAGCGGAAAAAGCAGGACGCAGAAAAGAACTATCCTGTGGTCATCACCGATTGTCAGGGCAATCGGACAAAGATCGCACGCCTGATCGCCGCGGCCGCAGGGGAAAGCCTTGAAAAGGCGGCAAAAAGGCTGGCCCAGCTCCCTGTGGAGCTTTCTTTCCGCACCAAAGGCGAAGCCTTGCGCTTCGTCAGAGATATTACGAACGCCGGCGGCAAGGCGACGATCAAAACATCGTAACTCTGCAGCCATTGTAAGAAAAAAGGAGGGGGCAATGAAAGAAAAGGCCGGTCGGCGCGGGATCGCAGCCAACCGAATTCCCTTCGAGCGGTTTGTCCGCCTGTTTGGCTTAATCGAAGCAGCGCTTGTGTTTCTTTATGCAAAATGGTTTGCATCATTTTCCGTCTATGGGATCCGCCTTTGGGTGTTGATCACCATTGCCGCCGCCCTTGCCGGGGGCAATCTTATCCTTTCCTGGAAATGGGAAAGAAACTGGATCAGCCTGATAAGCGGGACTTTGCTGCCGGTGCTGGCATATGAAGCCGCCAGTCTGTGGAAATACTTCACAGTCGTGCGCATCCTTCTCCTCGCCGGCGGCTTTGTTTCGGCTGCGGTTGGCCTGCTCTGGGCCGCAAGGAAGGGGAAGCAGCTCCAGCGGGTTCGCCGCAGACGCGCGCGGTTCGTGGCAAACGCCGCCTTTGCCGCCCGCATCCTCTGTTGTCTGGCGCTGCTGGGCGCCTGTATCTGTGGAAAAGTCCTGATCGCTTCCCACTGCACGGTCCGTTACAGCGATATCGCGTATACCCGGTCCGAAGCCTATAACGATATACCGGATTATGAGAACTCGCTTGCCGCGAACATTGCGACCGTCGCAAAGATCGATCCGGACGGGGGATGGGGGAGCCTTTCCCTGGAAGAAAAGCGCACGGTGTTGGAAACCGTGGTCCGTGTCGAGTGCAGATATCTGGGCATGCAGGACTCCGCTCCGGCCTTTGCGCTGGCCCATCTGAAGGAAGACCTGCTCGGGCAGTACGACAGCGAAGCCGATACGGTAACGCTTTCCTATCGCTATGTGGTTGATTCAAACGCGAGCGGATACTCCGTGGTTCAGGTCCTCTGCCACGAGCTTTATCATCGCTATCAGCACTATCAGGTAAAGCTCCTTCAAGCCATCCGCAGCAGCGACGCCACAGCAAAATACGCCGGGCTTCTGATGCTCGACGCCGCCGGGATCTATGAGGACGAGCTTCGCAGCTACATTTCTCCGGACGACGGTTCCGGCCTTTCGTATTCCATGTATCGCGCGCAAAGGCTTGAGCGTGACGCCGAAAAATACGGCAATGCCTCCGTCGCGGATTACTTCGAGCAGATCCGCTCCTACCTGAAGGCCAATTGACCGGCGGTTTTCGGGCATAGAAAAAGTCCACCGTAATTCTAACCAAATTACGGTGGACATCTGGTGGAGCAGGGGTGCCCAAGGATGAACACCCCTTCGAAGCTCCGGTTTCGCCTTCAAATGCCGTTTCTATATCATCCAGTGGGATATTGTCAATGCTCAACGGCTTCTTGCTGGCGTTGATGATGAGGGTAAAGTGGTCGTCATACAGATAGATGGAATGAACAAAGATATTGATGATGGCTCGGCGCTTATTCACATCGTCGGCGGGCATCTCGCAGACATAGTCCAGAAAGGCCAAAATCTGCGCCTCCGTCAGCGTGATCTTCTTGTTTTCCTCGACAGCGAGCTGTGCCTCCAACTCTGCCTTTTCCGCTATGCGCTTGTTGAGCCGCTCCGTCAGCATTTCCACGGCCCGCCCCTGCTCAATGGCTTTCCAGAGATTCTCAATGGCCGTGTCCGCCTCTCGGATCGCCTTTTTCAGCGCCTTGGCTGTCAGGTTGTCCGGGCTTTTGGCGCACTCCTCAGCCACCTTCTTGGCAATAAAGCGGATTTTCTCCTCGGTCAGCATTTTCAAACACTCATTGACCACACGGTCCTCAATGTAAGACTTGCTGACGATCTTCTTGCCGCACTTTTTCCTGCGAGCGTTTTTGCACATATAGTAGTGATATTGCCTGCCGGTCTTGCTGGTGCCGCCGTAGCCCACCATCATTTCCTTGCAGTGCCCGCAGAACAGCTTTGTGGTCAGCAGGTATTCACCCTCGCCGTGAGTTCGAGCCGGCGCATTTTTGTTTTTGTTCATCATCGATTGCACCCGGTAAAATAGGTCATCATCCAGAATGCGAGGCATCCCGCCGGGTGTTTCCTTTCCTTTGTAAAGATAGACGCCGATATAACGCTTGTTGCTGAGCAGGTGACTGAGACTGTTGGGACTAAATTCCTTGCCGAGGGAGGTCTTGACCCTGCGCCGTTTCAGATCCCGGATGATCTCCGCTTTCGTCTCGCCGCTGGCGTAGCGCTCATAAATCTCACGGACAATGGCGGCTTCCTCCTCATCCACATAGAACCGCCGCTCGGCATCGACCTTGAAGCCTAGGCCGGGGTTGCTGCCATTAGACAGGCACTTTTCGGCATTGATGGCCATGCCCCGATGGATCTTCTGAGAAAGCTCCACGGAGTAGTATTCCGCCATACTTTCCAGAACACCCTCCACCAAGATGCCGGAAGCGTCGTCCGCAATATTCTCCTTGGCAGACAGCACCCGGACACCGTTCTTTTTCAGCTTCGCCTTGTTGATAGCACTGTCATAGCGGTTGCGGGCAAAACGGTCCAGCTGATATACCAAAACGCCCTCAAAGGTGTGCCTGTCGCTGTCGGAGATCATCCGCTGGAACTCGGCACGGTTGTCCGTGGTGCCGCTGATGGCCCGATCAATATATTCTCCGACAACAGTATAATGATTCGCCTCCGCATATTCATAGCACACCTTGAGCTGTCCCTCAATGGACTGCTCCGTCTGGCTGTGGCTGGAAAAGCGGGCGTAAATGACCACATTCATATAGAATCCTCCTCTCCGATTTTTATTATAATCATCCGCTCTCCGGTGTCGAATGTGCCGCATATTCCGGGTGCTTCAGAAGCCACTTTGCAAAATAGGCCCTGCTCTCGTCGCTGGCGTAAAACCTGCGCAGCTCCGGGAGCATGGCCTTGGCAAAGGAGGTAAGCAGTTCCTCCGGCAGTGCGACCTGCGTGTAGTCGATCTTGCGATATTTTCCCATAGGCCGCACCTCCTTATCGCTCCCGGTCGGTTCGTCGGCGGTAGTCCCGCTCACAGAGCTTCACCACAGCGTCCTCGATCTGGGCGGCAGTATAGCTTTGCGGGAAATACTTTCGGATGCGCTCCATCGGGATTTTCAGGCGGGCCTTCTGGTTTGCTTTTTCCTCCGACATAATGGTTTGAATGACCGCCGTGGTCAGCGTCCCTTCCCGGTCAGCCTTGTGCATCCGCCAAGCCTGCGAATAGGACGGGGTGCAGTCGTTGATGGCGCACTGCTCCAGCACCTCCCGCTGGCTGGATTCGTCAAGAAACGAAAGCTCCACACCTACGGATAGGGCGATTTCACCTTTATCCATCTTTTCAAGGAATTCAGGAATGAGATAGGTCAGGCGGATATATCGCTTAACGGTATCCTTGCTGATTCCTTCTTGCTCTCCGATTACCTCCGTGGACAACTTCGGTGCAATTTGCTCCGGAGTTATGTCTGTTCTTTGTCCCTGATGCTTCAGGGCATCAGCTTTCAACTTATACGCAAAAGCCTTTTCGGATGGCAAAATATGCTCCCGGTGCAGGTTGCTGTCCACCACCGCAATGGCGGCAGTATCTCGGTCGAGGGCATAAATTAAGGCAGGGACCTCGGTGATCCCTGCCTTTTGTGCGG
>ENA-OUQC01000389-OUQC01000389.1-human-gut-metagenome-genome-assembly--contig:-NODE-389-length-34037-cov-10.086222_pt1 | contig 34037 bp, 29 predicted proteins | sample MGYA00237942_ERZ548815 | MGnify/ENA primary metagenome ERZ548815 (study PRJEB26490, sample SAMN05194722) | human gut metagenome | biome: terrestrial biome; feature: human-associated habitat; material...
GGATGAATTTTTCAAATATTTGTTGTAATGTTGCACTTGCTTTTTGACTCTGCGTACAACATAATTTTTCGGACTTTTTTGTGTTTTTGATGAAAATTCTTGAACTTTGGGGTCTTGACTTAACTGACATTTGCCAATGGGGAACGAAGACTTGACATATTTTATGGCTGAACTCAGCGGGATTCACAAGGACCGCAAAAGGTTTATAACCCATTCTATGTCATTTGTCAGAGTGGAGGCTGTCGCGGAGGATATATATTCTGAAAGTATTGTGAAGCTTCTGGAGAAGAAGGAGATTTTCGCAAAGGGGGACAATGTGAGGGGATACTTCCACAGGGTGGTGGTGAGCAAGAGTTATGATTTTGTGAAAAGGGAGATTATGCTCAATGACGCGCACCGGGAAATACAAAATGCGAAGTTGAGGGAGGCGATGTATGGGATTTTGTCGGAACGGGAGGCGGACGGGCAGGCGTTTTTGTCGGATTTGAAGGAGAGGATTGAAAACTGTCGCCGGAAGATGCCGGAGCGTCGTTACGATGTTTTTACGGCAAGCCGTATTGAGGGGCTGACGCACAAGGAGATAGCGGAGAGGTTTTCGATGACGCCGCGGCAGGTGACAACGGAAATCCAGCGTGCGTTGGGAGTTTTCCGCAGCGAATTTGGCGACCTTTTGGTCGTGATTGTTTTATTGTCTGGGCTGAAGTAGGCGGCGTAGTCTGGGCCGCATCGGCATCTAGAGTTAGACCGCCATTACATAGGTCACGATGTACCAGGTGTAGGCGGCGTAGCACAGGAGCATAAGCAGACCTTCGAAGCGTGTAATCTTTCCCCGTATGCCGAAAATCATCGGGAGTACGGCGGCAAGTATCATTGCGCCATAGTCAACAAGTCCGATTTTCCCTGTTGTCAGAGGTGTTATCAGCGAGGCTGTGCCGAGAATCATCGTGGCGTTGAAGATGTTGGAGCCTATGATGTTTCCAAGGGCCATGTCTGTGTCTTTCTTGACGGCCGCTGTGACTGACGCAGCAAGTTCCGGAAGGGATGTGCCGCAGGCAAGAAGGGTTATGGATATGAATGCGTCGCTGACGCCGAGTTTCCTTGCAATGGCCACTGCCTCATCGACGAAGAAGTTCGAACTTACGATCAGCGCGGCAAGTCCTCCGAGAATGCTGAATGCAGCGAACCATAGGCTCTTATTTTCCTCTTCCACTGACTCCCCGACGGTAGCCGCAGAGCTTTTGCCTCGGCGCAGCGAAATCCACATAAATGATGTAAAAACAAGAAGCAGCGCGGCTCCGTCCCATCTTCCGAGACGCGGCTCACCAACGATGAAGAAATTATAGACCAGCAGCATAAGCAGGATAGATACTGCTATGCAGAAAGGAATTTCGAATTTCATGTTTTCACGTGACACCGCAATCGGAAAGAAGAGCGCCGTGAGACCGAGAATCGCGAATACATTGAATATATTGGAGCCTACAACGTTGCCGATCGCGACCTCCGAGTTTCCACCTATTGCCCCGACCGTGCTGACCACCAATTCCGGCAACGACGTCCCGATGCCAACAATCACCGCTCCGATAACAAAGCTTGACACCCTGCACTTCCTGGCCACCACAACGGCTCCTTTCACGAGAAAATCCGCCCCGAGCACAATTCCAGCAAGTGACAGAATCAAAATAAGATATTCCATGTTAACGCATATTTTCTGCAAAAGTGCGAAAAAATTGTTAAGAAATTATTACGGAACGGTCATGTTTCTAAATTCCAGCTGCCGCAGGGTACTCGCCGAGGATGTTGAGATCCTGCATCAGGGGGCGTACAGCCTTGAGAGCCTGGCGGTAGCGGGAACGGGAAAAGAAGCGGATGTCGATGTAGAAGAAGTATTGCCATTCCTGACCGGGGATGGGGAGCGACTGGATTCGTGTCAGATTCATGTCATAGAATGACAGGATGGTCAGAATCTGGGCGAGAGAACCCGGTTTGTGGGGGAGAGTGAAACAGAGAGATGCCTTTGTGACAGCATTGTCCGGGACAGATATGCTGTCGTCGAGGATTAGAAAACGCGTAAAATTTTGCTTATAGGTCTCTATGTCGGCAGCGAGGATCTCAAGGGAATTCTGCTCTGCCGCGAGACGGGATGCCACTGCGCCTACACCCATGAGTTTCCCGGATGCAATCTCAATTGCGCTCTTTGCCGTGTCTTCAGACTCCACCATCTTGATCCACGAGCAGTTGTGCTCAAAGAACTGACGGGTCTGGTTTATCGCCATATAGTGAGTCCGCACTTCCCGGATGTCATGGATATCCTGTCCGGGGAGCGCCATGAGGTTTTGGTGGATGGGGATGTAAGTTTCTCCCTTAATCTTGTGCGTATTGGCTCTGAGCAGTTCAAAATTGGGCAACAGACCTCCCGAAATCGTATTCTCGATTGCCATGACGATGGCATCTGCCCGCCCCTCCCTGACGGCCGTGAATAGTCCGCTGAATGTGGGACATTCGACAATGGAGATGTCCTCACCCTTCTTTGAATAGAAGTCCCGTGCGGCCTGCTCGTGGAAACAGCCTCTATATCCTTGGATTGCAACTCTTTTCATTCACACAACCGTCCATAAACTATGGTCATAACGGATAGCTTGCGAAGGTACGGTATAATTCCAGATATTCCAAATATTTTGTTTCTGAAATTCCAGAATTACGCGGCGAAGAACTTGATCCCTGAAACCGTAAGATGTCACGAATATTGTTCATATTCTCCGAAACATCTTGGATGATTATAAAATCGGCAGAGAATGTTGATTATTGCCGATTTTATGCTATCTTTGCTCCCTATAAAATGAAAATGACTACGAAAGATAACATATTGAAGTACGCACAGGTTCACGATACTTTCAGCGCGAGTTCTATTGCAATTGATTGCGAACTGAATGTCGTTACGGTTCGTCAATATCTCAGTGCTTTATCCCGGGAGGGAAAATTGGAGAGAGTCGGCAAGGGGGTGTATGCAAATAGACATAAGCAGAGTTTCGTTTACAAACCGTCGGACGAAGCGAGGAACATTTATAATTTTTTGAAGTTAAACCTGCCGTTTGCTGATTTCTGCGTATATGACGGCAATATCATTTCACCTATCCAGCATCACCTTTCAATCAATAATGCGATATATGTGGAAACAAACAGAGACGTTGTGGAAACGGTGTTCGGAAGGTTAAAAGATGACGGGAAGAAGGTATTTCGGCAACCTGATGCCCAGTTTGTATATGACTACGTAGACCTGAGAACCCATTGCCTCATTGTTAAGCCACTTGTTTCAGAGTCGCCGACGGCAAAGATTGACGGGATAATAGTACCGACATTGGAAAAAATCCTCGTGGATATTCAGGCGGATGCAGACTTTGATTATTTGAGGGGAATTGAAAGCCAGAATATGTTCAACTTGGCATTTGATTTATTTTCAATCAATCTCCAGCGCCTGCTGCGATATGCGAGGCGTAGAAATGTTGAACAAAGAACCAGGAAACTTATTGACGGTGTGAAGAGATATGATTAGTGCAGAATGCTTTACAAATAAATGGATAGAAGCCAGATCTATTGAGTTTCAGTATAATGACAAGAATATTATAGAGAAAGTCATTCGGGCATTCTCGCTATTGGATATGTTGGCGAGTTCCGGATGTCCATTTCATTTCAAAGGAGGTAGTTGCCTTATGCTGCTTTTGAAGAACGGTAGGCATAGGCTATCCATTGACATAGATATAATATGTCCTCCCGGTACGGAGATAGAGCCTTATCTTCAACGGTACAAGGAGTTCGGATTCATTGATTATAAACCGGTGTTACGAATACAGAGAAGCAAGGATATCCCTAAATCTCACTCCAAGTTTTATTACAATGTCGCATTTCTTGATGACAGTGACAGGCAGGAAAGCATCCTTCTTGATGTTCTGAATGAAGATTGCCATTATGAAAAGGTTGTAGAAGTCCCTATCGAAAGTCCTTTTTTGAAAATAGAGAATCCGGTCAGTATGGTGAAGGTACCATCTGTTGGGGATATTCTTGGAGATAAATTGACGGCCTTCGCTCCGAATACGACAGGCATTCCATATTATAAGATAAACTCTGATGGTACGGAGAAGAATTGCAGTATGGAAATAATCAAACAACTATATGATATTTCTAGACTGTTTGAGGTCACGAAAGATCTTACCGTGACCTCAAAATCATTCTCAAAGATTGCCAAAGTGGAATTGTCATATAGAGGTATGTCGGATAATCCGAGCGTAATCTTTGATGATATCCGTAAAACTTCGATTTGTATCGCAACCAGAGGCGCTGAAGGGAACGGAAATTTCGAAATGCTTCAAAGCGGTATAGCACGAATCGGATCGTTCATGTTTCGTGGCGAATATCGGATTGAGAACGCGATCATTGATTCGGCTCGTGCCGCATATATCGCGACAATGTTGGAAAAAGGACATGTGGATATCGAGCGTTATTCCGGAGACCCTCGTTCTATTGCAGATATGTCCATTTCTTTCGCACTGCCTGATAGATTGAAACGTCTTCGGCGTCAATCTCCGGAAGCATTTTACTATTGGGCAAAGATTGGTGAACTCCTATAATATAATATTTTTTCACATCTCCATTGTCAGTCTTTTTCTTGAAGGGATCAAGTAATTAGAGGTTACCCCTCGATGACAAGCCCGTCGAAGGCTGGGAGAATGTTTGCCGGTGTGCCGTCAGCATTGTCCGGAAGTGCCTTCAGTTCAGGAACGAAGTCCTTGTACTTCGGTAGGCGGTCGCTTAGGTGCGTGAGCCACGAATGCTTCGCTCCGACCCTGCGGCAGACCTCAATTGCCTGCTCCAGGCCCCAGTGTGAGTTGTGGGTGCCGCGCTTCACCGTGTTGATTATGAAATGCTCCAGACCTTCGAGCTTCGCGAACTCTTCCTCCGGGATGTAGTTCATGTCCGTGCAGTAGGCGATGTTTCCGAAACGGAAGCCGAGCACCGGAAGCGCACCGTGCATTCCGCGGATCGGGATGACCGTCGTTTCCCGAACAACACCGTTAGGGTCGCCCGGTACCTCGTGGTAGCCGATTCCCGATTCCCATCTAAGGTGCGGAGCCGAGTCGTCGAAGCGGACGGTGAATGGCTCGTCCGTGATGTTGTGGACATGCCATTCGGGGGCACCGGGGTATTTGTGGGCAGCAAAAGCATAGGAATACTCCATCCGCAGCGAATCCTCCACATATTTTTCACAATAGATTTCGCAGGCCCGTCCCTCTGTGTAGTTGAGTGCCCTCACATCGTCAAGCCCTCCCGTGTGGTCCTTGTGATTATGGGTCAGGAGTATCGCGTCGAGATGACGCACGTCCGCCCTAAGCATCTGCGCCCTAAAGTCCGGACCGGCATCGACCAGAATTGTCATTCCTTCATGCTCCACCAGCACGCTCGACCGGAGTCTCTTATCCATCGGATCCGCACTTCTGCAAACTTCACACTGACATCCGATTACAGGCACTCCCTGCGAAGTTCCGCTCCCGAAAAACGTCAACCGCGTCCGTCTTCCTTTTTTATCCTGGAAGTTTTCTGTGTAAGTCATATTATGTCCTTTTTGTATATGTGCGAAAGGCTTCAAAAAAGCGGGAGGAGAGAAACCCTACGCGATTTTTTCATGAGCTGAGGGTTCTCACCTCCCGCGTGAAGCCGTATGCTCTGAACGAATCTATTCCTCGCCACCAAGCGCCTCAATCCTCGTGTTCTCAGCCGTCAGAGCCACAGTCAAAGTGCGTCCGATGAGCTGAGGATCATAGTCCTCCCACACCTTGATGTAGTTTTCCGTGTATCCGCACATCTTCCCTTTCTTGTCCGCGCCTTCAAAAAGCACCTGAGCCGAGTCCCCGAGACATCCGCTGACAAACTCCCGGTGCAGTTCCTTGCAAAGTTCCTCCAGCCGTGCGACCCTTTCTGTCTTCACGCTGTCCTGCACCTGGTCTTTCCGCACGGCAGCCGGGGTTCCCGCCCGTCGTGAATAAGGGAAAATGTGAATGAACGCCGGACGTATCCTGTCCTTAAGAAAATTGTACGTCTGTTCGAAGAGTTCGTCTGTCTCGCCGGGAAATCCCACGATGACGTCGATTCCGAAGAATACCTTCCTGTCTACGAATGCCTTACGGATGTATTCAATCTTACGCGCAAAGGTTTCCGTGTCGTAGCGTCGTCCCATCTCACGGAGAACCGTGTCGCTTCCGCTTTGAAGGGGAATATGGAAATGCGGAAGGAACTTTGTCCCCGACACAATCCAGCCAATCATCGGTTCTGTCAGCAGATTGGGCTCAATTGACGATATGCGGTAGCGCTCAATGTCCTCGACGTCGTTCAGCGCCCTGATGAGGTCGAAGAAATTCTCTCCTGTGCTCTTCCCGAAATCTCCGGTGTTCACTCCGGTAATCACGATTTCACGGCATCCGGTGGCGGCAATCTCCTCCGCTTTCAGTACAATGTCGGCAATGGGCTCATTCCTGCTCTCACCACGGGCGTACGGCACCGTACAGTAGTTACACTTGAAGTCGCATCCGTCCTGGACCTTGAGAAACGAGCGCGTGCGTTCGCCGGTGGAATATGCTCCCAGATAATTGCAGTCCGAATACGCTCCGAGGACGTGTCCCTCATCCTTTCCGCCAGGCATATCCACGATGGCTTTCTCTCCATTCGCGGCATTCTCGGCGTTTTTACACGGATTTCCTTTCAGCGATTCGCCCCCGCTGCACTCGGAGACATATTTCAGTATCCCCGGAACGACCCCGTTCTTCTCCTTCGCCCCATAGACTGCGCACACGCCCTCCAGAGCCTCAATCTCACCGCGTTTCAGCTCGGCATAGCACCCGGTCACGAAAATAGCCGCATCCGGAGACACCCTGTGCAGTTTCCTGATGATGTTCCTGCACTTTTTGTCCGAATGTTCCGTCACCGAACACGTGTTCACGAGGAATATGTCCGCCCCCTTCGACCACGGCGTCACCTCCAGCGGCACTCCGCTCTCCAGAAGCCGTCTCTCATAAGTCGAGGTCTCCGCATAGTTCAGCTTACACCCCAGAGTAATAAACGATATTTTAGTATTCATAAACGCAGTAATCCGCTTCTAGAAACTTTTTTCACTGCCGCCGTCCATCGTTATTCGACTCCACTCGGCCTTGCCCCCTTTTATCGGCGGATTCTGCTTCGACACGCGGATTGAGAAATGTCCAAGACGTGGGTATCTCTTTTCGACACTGCGGACGATGCGTGCAGCGACGTTCTCGATGAGATTTGAAGGGGTGGCCATCTCCTTTGCAGCAATAGTGTATATCTCCGCCAAATCCACAGTGTCCGCGAGATTGTCGGTTTTTGCGGCTTTGTCGACATCGATTTCCGCCATGAAATCCACGATAAAACGATTGCCGTGTTTTTTTTCGTCCTCGTAACATCCGTGATTCGAATGGAATTCCATTCCCTCAAGTTCAAGTAAGCTTGTCATATCATTAAATTTTATCTTTATTCCTATCTTCCGTGGCGCACCAATTTCTCCGCAGCGCCACAGCCTGGCGCCACACCTATTATATATACGCAGGGCCGCTTGCCTATCTGAAAGCCTCCCGCAACCTTACGCTTCCATTCTCCAACCCTCAGAGTCCTGATGAACTCGTCCGAGGTCGTTATGTTGGCCGCGACGCAGACTAACGTTCTGTCTTCGCACACGGAGCAGATGTCGGAAAGCATCGCGTCGTTGCGGTAAGGCGTCTCGATGAAGATGTGGCTCCGGCCGCTTGCCGAGACCTCTTTCTCGATGGACTTCAGCCGTCCGCGACGCTCGGCGGGCTTTGCCGGGAGGTAGCCGCAGAACTCAAACGCCTGGCCATTCAGCCCGGAGGCCATCAGGGCCAACATCAGCGAGGACGGCCCCACGAAAGGCACCACCTGAATTCCGTGCCGCTGGCAGAGCGAGACCAGCTGTGCTCCGGGGTCGGCGACCGCAGGGAGCCCGGCCTCCGAGATGAGTGCCACGTCGCCGCGCTGGAATAGCTCCAGGTAGGATTCCACCGTGGCGGCGTCCGTGTGCTCGTTCAGTTCGTGAAACTCCAGAGAGTCAATCTTGCCCCGCAACCCGGCCTTGGACAGATAGCGCCGCACTGTCCGCAGTTCCTCCACAACATATATTCCCACGCTTCCGAGCAGCTCCAACACCGGGGAGGGAATCACCCTCTCCGGCTCATAATCCCCGAGCGGAGAGGGTACCAAGTAAAGTTTATTTCCTATATCTTCCATATATTCAAAAATCTTTCACGATGGGGCATTATTCAGACGGGGTGTGTACACCGTTTTGGCTCGGGGTGAGATTCGTGCAGGCCTTGGCTGTAGAAGAACGCCTTTTCTGACGCTCCGCTTCTCTCCGCGCTTTTTTTTGCTCGCGTGTCAGTTTCGGCTCCCGGGGCTTCTGTGCCTTCAGTGTGTCCCGAACTTCCACTTTCTGCGTGTCCCGTGCCTCCACTTTCAGTGTTGTCAGCTTGCTCCGGTCCTCATCCTTTATTCCGTTGAATTCCAGCTGGTAGCCCATACCGATGCCGTTACGCTGGGAGTTGTCAAGATAGTTCGTGTACTGGTCGGCGGAGTGCGAGAAAAGGTTCAGCCGCAGGGTTCCGGAGCGGTTCAGTTTTACTTCAATGTCTATGTCGCCCACCACGTCGGTGTTGGTGCCTGTCGACTTATACTGCCTGTTGCCTATGTTGCCGTTCACCACCACGCGGTTGTTGAACAACTGTGTCGAGACGGCCACGTCGAAAACGTCGTTTCCTTTCGAGTTTGGCTGATAGTTCAGCCCAAGGTCTATCGGGATGTCAAGCCTTTGGAGGATGTTGTTGAGTTGGTTGGCCATCACCTCCGAGACGTTGGAGTAGAGGAGGGTAGAACTATTCACGATGCCGGACTGCTCGTCAGGGAGGAAACTGTTCGAGATAATCAGCGAAAGGAACTGCTTCTGAATCTTGTCTTCAGTGCTGAGTGCGCTCTCAACTTTGGACTTTATGGTCGGGTCTATGTCCGGGACGTTAATCGAGAACCCGAGACGAGGGTTCTTCAACTTGTCCGAGATGCTGATTCCGCACTCAACCGTCCTTCGCGTGCTCACCGACGTTGTGTCCGCAATCAGCGTTGACAGCGAGGCTTTCGTCTTGTAGAGCGCGTCGATGTTCAGGCTGCTCTCCATAATGTCGCCATTGAAGCGGATGGAACTGCCCTCTTTAATCTGGAAGTCACGCGAGGCAAGCCCCAGGGCCACAAACTTGTAGCTTCCTCCACTGATGTTGTAATTGCCGTTTATGTTGAAATCATCGCCTTTCATCTTCAACTCAATCTGGCCGTTGCCGTTTGCCGAGAGCATGTTGCCGCTTTCCCTGTCAATCTCCACGAATGCCGTCACGCCAGGTGTGGCTCCCACGCGCAGATTGAGGCTGAAGTCTCCTGATTCCTCAGTCTGCTTCTTCAGCTTGCTCATCATCTCTTCATACGGGTCCACCCACACTACCTTTTCCTCTTCCCTGAATCTGAGCAGGTCGGTAGCTCCGGCCACTGATGTGTTCGGAATCGGGATGTGCAGGTTGCCGGTCTTTTCCGTAACAGCGTCAATATCAAGTACAATTCCGCTGAAAGGACCGCTGATACGCACGTTTCCGCTGGCGAAGAGGTGTCCGTAAAAATAAGGGCTCAGGCTTGGAGTGGTGTCGAGACATTCCAGATCTTTCACGCTCGCCTTGAGATCCAGCCCCGGAGTCACGAAGTTTCCGAAAGTTATGGCCCCGTTCACATTTCCCGTGGAGCCGAACTTGTCAGTGACGCTTACATTGTCAAAATGCGCTCCATCATTGTCTATATGGACTGGACCGCTGACCTGATAGGGGACATTTGTGAAAGCGATGCTGAGCACTCCGTTGTCGATTCTTACATCTTCCGAACTGATTCCCGGAGATGTGACCGGCCCGTCAAGGGCAATACGTCCTGAAAGCTCACCCTCGAACCTGTTGAAAATTTCCTCCACAAAGGGCCGTGCATAGCCGATGTTGAAGCCGTCGAGCTTGAGTTGTGCCTCTATCCCCTTGCTTGACGGGGTGTAGCGTGCCTGGGCCGAGAGCGTGTTTTTCCCGTTTATGTCGTTGTCCGCGCTTATGTCGAAGCGGTTGAATGTCTTGTCCCATTCGCACTTTGCGGCGAGAATTCCGATTTCCTCTCCGGCCATATAGGTCGAGTCACAGACGACGTCGAGAAGAATGCTCTTGTCGTCGAGAGGAGAGACAAGCCTTGCAAGGCCGGTGAGCTTGCCCTGTAGTCCGAGATCCGGGGTTACGAGAGGATTCACGATGCCAATGTCGAATCGGTCGAGTTCCATAGAGAGCGTGTCAGCGGCGGATTTGGAGACCTTTCCGTATGCCGACAGCCGCTGCTCATCGTTGGTGAGTTCGAACGACTTGACCTGAGCAGTCTTGTTAGTGATGTTGAATTCCGACTCATGTATGCTCCAGTGTTGTGAATTGAGATGAACTGTCGACGGCAGCAGGCGTATTCCCATCGCAAGTTCTCCGTCTATTCCGCGCGAAAGCTCTCCGAGCGCATAGATCTCTCCCCGGTTGTCGAGTTCCCCTTTGTTGTCATACTGAAAGCCGACTCCCATGCGGTTGTCGTCGGCATATATCTTCAGAATGCTATTCTCAAGCGAGGCAAAGTTTCCGAGCCTGATGACGTCCGCACCGATGTTGCCTGTGAGGTTGTTGTCGTCGTTGTTGAAATCCGCCGTGAAATTCTTGAGAAAACTGCCGTTATATGCTACCCTTGAGGAGCGTATTGATGAAGTGAAACGTCCTTTCGGGGATATGCCGAGCCTGAGGCTCGTGCTGTCAGCGATGTACAGTCCCGGCGAGAGGAATGACAGCAGGCCGCGTGTGTCGTGGAAACTTAGTCCTATGTCATATTTCCTGCCGGGCTTCTCCACGGCATTTTCTCCATCTTCCCCGCTGTTCCTATCTTCGGAATCATCTCCATTTTTCCCCGCAAACTTTCCGCCAGCGTCTCCATAGAGCAGAGGCAGGTCGCGTCCGGTGGTAATCTTTTGCAGGTCGGATATGAACTCGCTCGGCGAGCCGCTGCCGTTATAGAGTGCATCGAGGAAACTTGATGCGAATTTTATCCTATATATTCCGTCCTTTGTGATGGACGTCAATTTTGCATCCCCGATATCGTGAATTCCAGACTCGTTTTCCAGCACGAGCCCTCCGAGTTCAATTTTTCCAATGAGGTCATTCCCTCCTGTCCTCACGAAATCTGCTCCGGTTCTGAACCTTAATCTCGAAATCTTCCTCTTGTCGAGTTTCAGCGCGTGCAAATCTGCATGACCGACATTCGCATAGAACTTGTAGAGGCTGTTGTTCGTGTTCTTTGAGAGAGCGAAAGTCCCTTGGAAGAGGAAATTCAGGTTTGGATCTCCGCATACGAATTTACCGTCAAAAGCGTCTTCGCTTATCTCACCCGCAGCCGCAATCCTGCTGTAGTCGTATCCCATCAGATTGAGCCTGTCCACTTTCAGCGAGTCGATGGATATCTGCATCTTATTGCCCCGTTCATCCGGCAGTTGCATCTTCAAACCTGTCTCAAGACTGCACTGGCGCACGGTCTCCGTTCCCGCAATCTTACCGACGTCCAGGTCCTTTGTCCGCAGCCTTGCGTCCATCCTGATAGGTCCACTCTTCACAATGAGATCGTGGAACTTTATGTCAGCATCGAGAGCTCCGATGAGTGAGTGTATTTCCGGACGTATGTGCATATTGTTTATGGGCCCGTTTACGCGGCAGTTCATCATGAACCGCTGTCCTTTCGCAAACTTGTGAAAGTCAATTTTTTCCGTAGTCCATGCATTCACCATCCGGTCAACTCCAGCCGAAGTGAACACGCAGCCCGACAGCTTTGCGTCAATGGACATTTTCCTTACGTCTGGAATGTCTCCGAGGTGTCCGTCCACTGTTCCGGCGAGACTGCCGTCGTCAAGGCATATCCGCACTTTCCGTATATCCATATCCCTGACAGGACCGCTTACGCTTCCCGAATATATCTTCGCTCTCAGTCCGGTCCCTTCCAGCATCGGAGCAAAGAACACAAGTGTCTGGAAATCAAGAAAACTATCCCCGAGAACGCCGTCCATCTTCACTTTGTTGATGTAATCGGCGAATGCTTTCACGTCGTCAAAGCTCATCATATACAGCGGAACGTCCAGATTTGAAAAGTCATCCCGCAGTTTTATGTTTCTGACTATCACCTTGCCTCCGCCGACCCGAGTCTCTCCGCTCAGATTCCGGCAGTTGAACCCGCTTCGTTCACGGAACGACATCCCGAGCACAGTGCCAGTGACGGCTCCTCCCTTCATTTCGAGGTTCTTGCCACGTAGGTTTATATGCCTGACTTCCAGGTCAGTCCAGTCTATCCCGACCTGTTTCGGCGCTTCTCCTTTTCTTTCAGACGGAACGTATGTTCCCTCAACGACATTTGCGTCCGGTCCGAAGTTCAGCATACGGAATCCCATATCTTCGACTCTCACGTCTCTGATTGAGAATATCTCCTTCTCGCTGATTGGCCTGGGCTTCTTTTCCTCGGAAGAACTGAGTCCGAAAATTCTCGTCAGATTGGTTGTTTCACCTTCGAGCACGAGGTTCATCTGCGCGTCCTTCACTTTTGCCTGCGACACCTTGAGCCCTTCTCCGGTGAACAGCCCGTCAATAGAGAATCCGGCGATGATGCTGCCGGCACGGAAAAATGTGTCAACCTTCGGCTTGAGCGTGTCCGCCGGAATGACAGGAGCCCCGTCAAGTATGAGCACGTCCTCCAGAACCAGCGTGTTGAAAGGCCTGAGGTGTATCTTTCCTATTCTTATGTCCGCCGGGACCGCCTCCTTCAGCTTTGCCGTCACCTTGTTTGCCACGAATGTCTGGACACGAGGCGACTGCAATGTGATGAACGCCGCCCCGATGAGAACAGCAATCGTCACAAGGACAATCTTGATGATATGAAAGGCTTTCCTCAAATTTGCATATCTTCATAAGATAGGTATAACCTGCAAAATTAAGAAATTGTGGCGAGAAATTGACTTTTTTCGTACTTTTGCAGCGTAATAACATTTGCCCGGAGCGAAATTTCTCTTTTGTGTGGGCAATATTTACGAGACTTGATGAATATGGACATAATCTTAGGAATAGAATCTTCGTGCGACGACACATCGGCGGCAGTCATAAGGGACGGTTACCTTCTGTCGAACGTAATCGCGAGTCAGGACGTGCACAAGGCCTATGGTGGCGTGATTCCGGAACTCGCCTCACGCGCACACCAACAGAATATTGTGCCTGTGGTGAGCCAGGCCATCGACAGAGCGCTCATCAAGAAGGAGGACATCACGGCAATCGCTTTCACCCGCGGTCCGGGACTTCTGGGCTCGCTGCTGGTCGGCACGTCGTTCGCAAAGGCGCTTTCAATCGCGCTCGGGTGTCCTTTGATTGAAGTGAACCACCTTCAGGGACACATACTTGCAAACTTCATAAAGCAGTACGACAAGGAAAACCGCGCACCGCAGTTTCCCTATCTATGTCTTCTGGTTTCCGGCGGAAACTCGCAGATTGTCAGGGTAGACAGCCCGTTGGAGTACGAGATTCTCGGACAGACCATTGATGACGCTGTTGGCGAAGCCTTCGACAAATGCTCCAAGATGATGGGGCTCGGTTACCCGGGCGGCCCGATTGTGGACAGACTGGCGAAGGAGGGCGATGAGAACCGCTTTCATTTTGCGAAACCTCATGTCCCGGGACTGGACTATAGTTTCAGCGGCATCAAGACATCGCTGCTCTATTTTGTCCGTGACGAGATTGCAAAGAATCCGAATTTCATGGAGGAGAACAAGGCGGACATCTGCGCCTCGTTTCAGAAGGCGCTGATAGACATTCTGATGGACAAGCTTATCAAGGCCGCAAAGCAGACCGGCATCCGCGAGGTGACAATCGGCGGCGGCGTTTCCGCTAACAGCGGACTCAGAAACCGCATCACGCTCGAAGGACAGAAACGCGGCTGGAACGTCTATCTTCCTGAGTTCAAGTTCACGACGGACAATGCCGCGATGATTGCCATTGCCGGCTACTACCACTATCTCAATGGTGAGCGCACATCCCTTGATGTCGCACCGGTGTCCCGTCTTGCCGAATTTTGAAAAATCCAATAAAAAGCGATCTGCTTCGTTGCACTGCGACAATTCAAATTTTTATAGTTATGAAGGAATTAGAATTGACCTGCAGGGTCGGAAAGGAAATATCTGAGGATGAACTTCGCTCTGCTGCGGCGAAGGCTCTCGGCGTGGGGGTGAAATCTGTGGGGGAGTGCAGGCTCGTGCGGCGTTCGGTTGATGCCCGTGGAGACGTGATTTACCGCCTTCGCTATCAGGTCTGCACTGCTGCCGAAAGTCTTGAAGACTACGCGATTCCTGAATATCACGATGTTCACGATGCAAAGCCGGTGATTGTCGCCGGCGCCGGCCCTGCCGGGATGTTCGCCGCGCTGCACCTTCTGATGCGAGGCCTCAAGCCCGTGATTATCGAGCGTGGGAAGGATGTGCATGCAAGGAAATTTGACGTAGCGAAACTATCCGACAAAGGTGTTCTGAATCCGGACTCGAACTATTGTTTCGGCGAGGGCGGCGCCGGCACATTTTCCGATGGCAAACTTTTCACCCGCTCCTCAAAGCGCGGCGACATCCGGGAGGTCCTGCATCAGTTTGTGCGTTTCGGCGCATCCGAGTCCATTCTCACCGATGCCCATCCTCACATAGGCAGCGACCGTCTTCCGCTCGTGGTCGAAAACATCCGCAAATGTATAATAGAGCATGGCGGAGAATACCATTTCGACTCACGCATTACGGACATATCTCCGAAACCTGACGGAGGCTACGATGTCATAACGCTCGGTGGTGACGGGTCTTCAGTGACATATTCCGCCAGAAATATAATTCTTGCAACAGGTCATTCCGCGAGGGATATTTACGAGCTCTTCAACAAGAAGGGATGGGCGCTGGAAGCGAAGGGATTTGCGCTTGGCGTCAGGGTCGAGCATCCGCAGTCGCTGATAAACAAGATTCAGTACCACGGCAAATATCAGCCATTCATGCCGACGGCCGAGTATTCTTTCGTGACCCAGATTGAGGGTAGGGGAGTTTTTTCTTTCTGCATGTGCCCTGGAGGCATCCTTGTTCCCTCCTCGACTGAGGATGGCGAGACGGTCCTGAACGGTATGTCAAATTCTGCGAGGAATTCAAAATGGGCAAATGCCGGAGTCGTGGTCAGCATTGAGCCGGGAGATATTCCGGAATATCCGGCATCGGACCCGCTTTCCCTGATGAAGTTCCAACGCGATGTCGAACGCTCGGTCTACAACTGGGTGCAGAAAGCACGGCAGGGCGTGGGCGGCACCCTCAAGGCGGCCCTCTCGAATGCAGGAGCCTCGAAACCTGCTCTGAACCCGTTTGCGGCACCCGGCCAGAGGATGATGGACTTTTGCCGGGGTGTGCTTTCAACAAATCTTCCTGCAAGTTCATATCATCCGGGGGTAGTTTCCGCCCCTCTCCATGAGATGCTTCCGGAACATGTCCGCCTTCGTCTGAAATATGCCTTTCCGCAGATTGGAAACAAGATGCGCGGCTACTACACCAACGATGCGCTCCTTCTTGGCGTGGAGTCTCGCACATCCAGTCCGGTCCGCATTCCGCGTGATCCGGAGACTCTCCAGCACACTCAGCTTTCCGGACTTTATCCCTGCGGAGAAGGTGCCGGTTACTCCGGCGGCATAGTCTCGTCCGCCCTCGACGGCATCAACTGCGCGGAAAGAATAGCGAACGGGCGGTAGTCTATGGAAAGCACAATATCACCTTTCGCGCGTCCTCTTTACGTGATGGCCAAGCCTGCCGGCCCTACCTGCAACCTCGCTTGCGAGTATTGCTACTACCTGGAAAAGAAGAGCCTCTATCCGAAGACACCGGGCACGGGAATGCTTGAGATGAGCGACGAAATTCTGGAGGAGTATATCCGTCAGTATCTCGACTCCCAGACTATGTCGCAGACTCTCTTTACCTGGCATGGCGGTGAGGCCCTTATGCGTCCGCTCTCGTTTTATAAGAATGTCATGCGGCTACAGAAGAAGTATGGCCGCGGTCGTCAGATTGACAACTGCATACAGACCAACGCCACGCTGCTTAATGCCGAATGGTGCCAGTTCTTCCGGGACAACGGATGGCTTGTAGGGGTCTCGATTGACGGTCCGGAACGCATCCACGACCGCTACCGCCACAATGTCCGTGGCCGCGGCTCTTTTGCCAAGGTCATGGCCGGCATCGAACTCCTTAACCGCTACGGCGTGGAATGGAACGCGCTGGCTGTAGTCAACGACCTGAATGTGGACTGCCCTCATGAGTTCTATAGGTTTTTCAAGAGCATAAATTGCCATTATCTTCAGTTTACTCCGATTGTAGAGCGCATCATGCCTCATTCTGACGGGCGTCATCTCGCAAGTCCCGCGGACGGCGAAGACCTCCCGCTCGCTCCGTTCTCTGTAACTCCGGAGAAATGGGGTAATTTCCTTTGTGCCGTCTTCGATGAATGGGTAATGAACGACGTAGGACAATATTATGTTCAACTTTTTGACGCCACGCTCGCCAATTGGATGGGGGTGCCGCCGGGCGTTTGCACGATGGCACGTTCTTGCGGCCATGCCGGTGTGATGGAGTACAACGGCGATGTCTACACCTGCGACCATTTCGTCTTTCCGGAATACAGGCTCGGCAACATTCGTGAGAAGACCCTTGTGGAGATGATGTACAGCAGACAAGAACAGGACTTCGGCGATGCGAAGTACAAGTCTCTGCCCAAGCAATGCCTTGAGTGTCAATATCTTTTTGCCTGCAACGGCGAATGTCCCAAAAACCGTTTTGCCCGCACTCCCGATGGAGAGACCGGACTGAACTACCTCTGTGGAGGGTACTGGCAGTTCTTCGATCATGTCGCTCCGGCAATGGATTTCATGAAGCGCGAGCTCCTTGCCAACCGCGCTCCTGCCAACATAATGAGGGCTTTGCGCGGGCAATAAAACAGCTTGCATTCCGCAAATATTCGGTTTCGGAGAAAAGTCTTGCTGATGATTTCGGAAAAATATCTTATATTTGCGCGCCGTTTCTCCCACGTCCGCGAAACGGCATCATTTCCAAAGTGAAACCCATCCGACGGCAGCCGGAGCAAAATAAGGCAGGATATGGTAGAAATCTTCTACAGGGTGAACGGACAGATGAAGGTCTCTCAGACGGAGATCGATTTCTCTGCAATCAACATCTCGGATGTGGTATGGATAGACCTTCTTACACCTACAGGCGAGGAAAAACGGGCTGTAGAGGCATTTCTCGGGACTATGATTCAGAGCCGTGCGACTGCCGAAGAGATTGAGTCGTCTTCACGTTTCTCAGAAACGGAGGATGCCATATTTGCGAACACGAACTTCGTCATCCCCGGACCTGAGGAGTATGCGATGGAGACGGTATCCTTTATATTAAAGGGTAATGTGCTCACGACTCTCCGCGAGGTTCAACTCCGTAGTTTTACAGAACTCCAGCGCCGTCTCAACGTGTTTCCGAAGATGTATCCCAACGGGTTCACCGTGTTCAACAGCATTCTGGAACAGCGCATCGACTCCGACGCCGACATGATAGAGATTCTCTCCAAGGAGATTTCACAGTACAACAAAAAGGTTAGCCTCGGCGAGGATATCAATGAGGAATTCCTCCTCGACATCAACCGTCTGCAGGAGAACACGATAGTTCTTAGGGAGAGTATAGTGGACAAGCAGCGCGTGATTTCCAGTATACTGAAGTCTCAGAAATGTCCCAAGAGCATCCAGAACAAGTTGAACATCATGCTCAAGGACATTTCGTCCCTCGTGAACCACACCAATTTCAGTTTTGACCGTCTTGAGTATCTCCAGAACACCGTCATCGGTCTCATCAACCTCGACCAGAACAAGATAATGAAGGTATTCACCCTCGTCTCGCTTCTTCTGATGCCCCCGACGCTCATTGCTTCCTTCTATGGAATGAACGTTGCCCTGCCGATGATTCCCGGCGACACGCAGTGGAATTGGGTCATCATTGGCTTGCTGATGGTGGTTTCGTTTGTGGTTGTATTCCTTATCTTCAAGCGTCGCAAAATGTTGTAAAAGTCGCAAAGCGGCGAATTGCTTCGTTGGCCTTCGGCAATTTCTAAATGTAGTACCCCTGCATATTCATCTGAGGGACATACCTGGTGTTGTCGTTGAAAAGCTGAACGATGGGTATGATTTAGTATACTTTTGTTTTGTGTCATTAAAAATCTTTGTATATTTGCATTGAAAGTACATTAAACCATACTATGAATCTTGCAAATATTATAAGAGAGCGTAGGGTAGAACTAAACATTTCTCAGAGCGATCTCGCTCAAATGGCTGATGTAGGTATTGCTACAGTGAAAGACATTGAACGGGGACAAGGAAATCCGCGGCTGACTACGCTTTTGAAGATAATGGAAGTTCTCGGGATGGATATAGATTTTCATATACGTAAAACAGTTTGAACCGATTGTATATGCGGAGTCTTGATATTTATTTTCATGGAATTAAAGCAGGACAGCTGACTGAGAATATTCCGGGGAAGTTATATTCATTCAAATATTTTGGGAGCTATCTACAGCAGCCTTGCGGTGCGATTTCCGTTACCTTGCCGCTTACAGACAAGGTATATGAGTCGGACAAGTTGTTCCCTTTTTTTGCGAATATGCTTCCCGAGGGGGCAAACAAGAGAATCGTATGCCGGGAACACAAAATTGACGAAAATGATTTGTTCGGACTGCTCAATTGCTTCAGCGGCAAGGATATAATAGGTGCAATTACAGTAAAGATTCCTGAAAATGAATAGAATAAATATCTGTCCCTCAACTCTTGCTGCCGGATACACTACATACTCTCCCAAAGCGATGAAACATCTCTTCGGTGATGCCAGAGTTTCCCCTTTTCTTGATTTCGGAATTGACAAGTTCCGTATGACGGAAGATATTGTTCGCTCTGTAAACAGAATATCGGTATCAGGGGCGCAGGAAAAATTTCCGGCAATCGTCGAAAATGGGAAAATACGCCTTGCGGCAGACGACGAAAGATCCACACATATTCTGAAACCTGCACCGTGGGATGAGACAATAACCACAAGAAAGCAAATTCCTGCAAATGAGAATCTTACAATGCAGATAGCTTCTCAAGTCTATAGAATAAGGACAGCTGCTAATGGCTTGTGTTTTTCTCCTTCTGGAGAAGCGATTTACATCACTAAACGTTTTGATATTGCGGAAGATGAATCCAGATACGGGATGGAGGATTTTGCCTCATTGGTGGGGAAGGACGAAATCGGGGGTGGCGTGAATTACAAATATGACGGTTGCTATGAGGACATTGCGATTGCTATACGGAAATATATCCCTGCCTGGCCTGTCGCTATGGAAGAATTTTTCCGTTTGCTTGTGTTCAATTACATTTATGGCAACGGTGATGCCCATCTGAAGAATTTTTCGATAATGAAGTATGGAGATGATTATAGGCTAGCTCCTGCATACGACCTTCTCAACACCTCGATTCACATTGACGGAGATGACTTCGGACTGAATGGTGGTCTTTCTTCGGCAATAGAAGAGTCCGATGTTTATGACAGAACCGGACATCCGTGCCGAACTGATTTTGAGCGTTTCGGACGTATAGTCGGTTTGAAAGAAAAACGGATGAAAGCCGTCCTCGATACATTTTCAGTTCTTCCGCAGCTATCATCCACGCTCATCAGCAATTCCTATCTCACCGACAAGATGAAACGCAGTTACCTTCGCACAGTGGATACCCGCATCCGTCGCTTCAATAGACAGTCCGACTGAGATAATTTTCAGTTGTTATTCCTTCAGTCGGGAGTCGATGATGATGGTGACGGGGCCGTCGTTGATGAGGGAGACCTGCATGTCGGCGCCGAAAACTCCGCGGCCTACTTCTTTGCCGAGTGCGCTTGATAAGGCTTCGCAGTACTTTTCGTAGAGAGGTACTGCGAGGTCGTGCCCGGCGGCGCGGATATATGACGGGCGGTTGCCCTTTTTTGTGGATGCTGTGAGCGTGAACTGCGAGACAGCAAGTATGTCGCCGCCTATGTCCAGAACGCTCCGGTTCATGACACCTTCCTCATCATCGAAAATCCTCAGCCCGACAGTCTTTCCGGCAAGCCATCGCATATCTTCTTCGGTGTCTCCGTTTTCCACGCCGACAAGCACCAGAAGCCCCTTTTCAATGGACGATACTTCCTCCCCTCCGATGTTGACGGAGGCATTCCTTACTCTCTGAATCACCAAACGCATATTACAAAATCTTTGAATTCTCATTGTGCAAAGATACGGGCAAAATTTCTTCGGAAAGAATGTTCCGGAAAATATTTTGATGAATTTCGTGTTTCTTATGACTATGCAACTGTTTGACAATCCGATAATTTTGTCTATATTTGCAGACTTTTTGTCGGGAAGATATGTGGTTTTGGCTGCAAGTCTTTGAGACATAAGTTATTATAATAATGTTAAACCCCTAATTAGTTCAAAAACAATTATGGAAGAAATTAAGGTTACCGAGCAGGAGTCACCGGCAGTTGAGGCTGCTGAGGCTCGTGTGGAGGTAGAAGAAACCAAGAAGCAGCCCGTAGCGAGCAATGCTTCAGTGAAGCCTGAGGACTTCGACTGGGACGCATTCGAGAACGAGGGCGTGTACGGCGACCGCAAGGAGGACGCCGCAGAGTATGAGAAGACCCTTTCGAAGGTCGTAGAAGGCGAGGTCGTAGAAGGCGTCGTGACCGCGATCGGAAAGAGGGAGGTCGTTGTCAACATCGGCTACAAGAGCGAGGGTGTCATCATGGCTCCTGAGTTCCGCTACAATCCCGATCTCAAAGTCGGTGACAAAGTGGAGGTCTATGTCGAGAACACTGAGGACAAGAAAGGACAGCTCGTTCTTTCTCACAAGAAGGCACGTCAGCTGCGCTCTTGGGATATGGTTAACGAGGCATTCAACAACAACGAAATCGTTAAGGGTTATGTCAAGACCCGCACGAAGGGCGGTATGATTGTGGACGTATTCGGAATCGAGGCATTCCTTCCGGGTTCACAAATCGACGTCAAGCCTATCCGTGACTACGACCAGTTCGTTGACACAACAATGGATTTCAAGATTGTCAAAATCAATCAGGAATTCCGCAATGTCGTCGTTTCACACAAGGCACTTATCGAGGCTGAAATCGAGGCTCAGAAGAGCGAGATCATCAGCAAACTCGAGAAAGGTCAGGTGCTTGAGGGTACTGTCAAGAACATCACCAACTACGGCGTATTCGTTGACCTGGGCGGTGTTGACGGTCTCATCCACATCACAGACCTCTCTTGGGGCAGGATCAATCATCCTGAGGAGGTTGTATCTCTCGATCAGAAGATTAACGTCGTTATCCTCGACTTCGATGAGAACAAGAAGAGAATCGCCCTCGGTCTCAAGCAGCTTCAGCCGCATCCTTGGGAGGCTCTTGATCCGAACCTCAAGGTTGGAGACAAGGTTAAGGGTAAGGTTGTTCTCATCGCTGACTACGGTGCATTCGTTGAGATTGAGCCGGGCGTAGAGGGACTTATCCACGTTTCCGAGATGTCTTGGTCTCCAAGACTCCGCGTCGCACAGGACTTCCTCAAGGTAGGCGATGAGGTAGAGGCTCAGATTCTTACTCTCGACAGAGAGGAGAAGAAGATGTCTCTCGGTCTCAAGCAGCTCGTTGAGAATCCGTGGAAGAACATCCGTGAGAAGTATCCTGTAGGCTCAAAGCACACAGCGACAGTCCGCAATATCACCAACTTCGGCGTCTTCGCAGAGCTTGAGGAGGGAATTGAGGGACTCGTTCACATCAGCGACCTCTCATGGAACAAGATCAAGCATCCTTCAGAGCTTGTTGCTCCGGGCGACAAGATTGACGTTGTCATCCTCGACTTCGATGAGGACAACCACAAACTCAGTCTCGGCCACAAGCAGCTTCTCCCTAACCCTTGGGACGAAGTTGAGGAGAAGTATAGCGTGGGTACGGTAGTAGAGGCCAAGATTGCCGAGCTTAAGGACAAGTTCGCCGTAATCGCTCTTGATCCGGCTGTAGAGGCTATCTGCTTCAACAGGGATCTTGTTAAGGAAGACGGCACTCAGCCTACTGTAGGCGAGACACTTCCGTTCAAGGTTGTAGAGCTCAAGCGCTCAATGAAGAGAGTCGTTCTTTCTCATCTGAAGACTTACGCTGAGGCTAAGGCAGAGAAGGTTGCTGCAGAAGCTGACAACACCAAGAAGGCTGTCAAGAAGATTAACTCAAACGTCGAGAAGACCACTCTCGGTGACATCGACGCTCTTGCTGCCCTCAAGGAGAAGTTCGAGAAAGGCGAGTAATTCCTTCACGGAATGAACTTTACACTTAATGTTCTGGGCACGGCTTCTGCCAAGCCCTCGGCAAATAGGAACTCAAGCGCTCAGGTACTGGATGTACGTGGGCGCTTGTTTTTGATTGACTGCGGTGAAGGTACCCAACGCCAGTTTTGCCGTCAGCATCTTTCTTTCGAACGCATCGACGCGATTTTCATCAGTCACATCCACGGCGACCACCTCTTCGGGCTTTTCGGACTGCTTTCGACAATCGGTCTTGCAACCGGCAGGAAGGGTATCCGCATCTTCGGCCCCAACTCGCTCGGCCCCGTGCTGAAGTTCTTTCTCTCCTACTTCGGGGAGCAGCTCGGCATAAATATAGACTTCACTCCTGTCAAGGCCAAGTCTCCGGAGGTGATTTTTGAGAATAAGTTTTTGACAGTTGAGGCATTCCCGCTGAACCACCGCATTGAGACCTATGGCTACCTTTTCCGTGAGAAGATGCCGCAACTGAACGTCCGCAAGGATGCGATTGAGGAATATGGTCTCGGAGTAGCTGAAATTTGCTCGCTCAAAAAAGGGGAGGATCTCGTCCGTACAGACGCTGTCGGATGTCCTATGCTGCGGATTCCGAACGGGGAGCTGACTTTTCTGCCGTATCATCCGAGAGCCTTTGCATATTGTAGCGACACGGCCCCGTTCCCCGAGCTGTCTGAATGGGTGAAGGACGTTGACCTGCTCTATCATGAAACGACCTATATGGCAGGTCTTGAGAAGGAGGCCGCTGCCCGCTATCATTCCACGACTCTTCAGGCGGCGCGGTGCGCACTTGAGGCCTGTGCCGGCAAACTGATTGCCGGGCATTATTCCTCGCGCTATCGTGACACCGCTCCTCTGCTTGCTGAACTCCGTTCCGTGTTTCCGAACTCATTTACGGCAAATGACGGCGATGTGTTTGACATTCCTTTGTGCAAACATACTGAACGGTAGATGCAAATTGTATGTTTTTTGCTAACTTTGGCTGATTTTGCGTCGGTGTCCTGATGCAAGGGCACCGACGTTTGTGTTTACACTGATATGAAGAGAAATATATTCATAAGCCTTGTTCTTGTATTCCTTTGTTCCGCGACGGCGTTTTCTGACATCCGTTCGACGCAGGAGGCATATATCCGCAAATATTCCGGGATTGCCGTTGCTGAAATGTACCGTTCCGGAATTCCCGCCAGCATAACCCTTGCCCAGGGACTTCTTGAGTCCGGTGCCGGAAAGTCGCGTCTTGCTACCGAGGGAAACAACCATTTCGGAATAAAGTGCCACAACTGGACTGGAAAGAAGATGTACTACGATGACGACCGGAAAAACGAGTGTTTTAGGAAGTATCCTTCGGCTGATGATTCGTTTCGCGATCATTCGGATTTTCTCCGCTACAAGGACCGCTACAAATTCCTTTTTGACCTTGACCCTACGGACTATCGTGGATGGGCATATGGTCTCAAGAAGGCCGGCTATGCGACAGATCCGAGCTATCCACAGAAACTGATAAAGCTCATAGAGGATTACAGGCTGTATGAATATGACACGAAACCTTCGGACTATCCGGATGACGGCGCTGCTGTCTCCTCTAAGCCTGCCTCGGGTGATAAGAATGGCCGCCAGGGCAAGTCGAAGCCAGGAAAGAAAAAACCTGTCACGCGCCCTGAATCACCTTCCATAATCGAGACTCCGAAGCCTCTGAATGAGGACCAGCGCGAGGTTTTTCGCTTCAATCTTTCGCGTGAGATGTATTCGCTCAATGGTGTCCCGTTTGTCTATTCGGTGGAAGGTGAGACCTATGCGTCTATTGCCGGGGACTATAACCTTTTCCTTCGGGAGATTCTGAAATACAACGACCTCACTGCGGACCGGGAACTTCTTCCTGGAACAGTGGTGTACCTTCAGCCCAAAAAGTCGATGGCTGCGAAAGGACTCGACAAGCATGTCTGGGAAAAGGGCGATGATCTTTGGTCAGTGTCGCAGAGATATGCCGTGAAGTTGTCTAAGCTCAAGAAGATGAATGGTGTCAGGTCGGATTCGGATCTGGTCGAAGGCGACTTGATAAACCTGAGGAAATGAATGTGAGTAAGAAACATGAAAAAATAAACTGCTTCAGATTTGTCAGTATGAAAAAGAAGAATGTTATCATCATTTCTGCGGTGTCGGTCATTGCCGTACTTTTCGTCGTCGGAATCGTATTTGCCTCGCTCTGGTACATCGACAACCGCCGTCCGGGATTTGAAAAGGAATTTGTGCTCCTGGTCTATCCGGACACCGATGCCTCGCGGGTGCTTGACGCGCTTTGTGAAGACGGGTGCGCAAGGAGCCGAAGCAGTCTTGAACGATGCTTCGGCAGAATCGGTGTTGTGGAGAAAATGAAGCCGGGACGCTATCCGATACGGACAAAGTATCCTCCAATTTATGTGGCGCGCATGCTCGCTTACGGATGGCAGGAACCGACTGTTCTCACCCTCTCCGGAACTTTGCGCAATAAGGGGCGGATAGCGCAGCGTATTGCCTCGCAGATGATGGTGGACTCAACATCGGTGATGAACGCGTTGAACGACGAGATTTTCCTCTCTGACTATGGTTTCACGCCGGAAAATGTCTTTGCTCTCATAATCCCGGACAGCTATCAAATGTACTGGACAGCGAGTGTGAGGGAAATTTTCGACCGTTTCAAGAAGGAATACGACGAGTTTTGGACTCCGGAGCGTGTGCGGCTTGCCGGAGCTCAGGGTCTTACCCCGATGGAAGCTTCAGTCATGGCATCGATTGTCTGTGGTGAAACACTCAAAGACTTTGAGTATCCTCTGATTGCCGGAGTGTACCTCAATCGTTTTCATCGTGGGATGAAGTTGCAGGCCGACCCTACAATCTGCTTTTGCTATGACTATACGCTAAACCGCGTCCTCAAGAAGCATCTTTCCGTCGATTCGCCATACAATACATATAAATATGCCGGGCTTCCTCCCGCTCCGATTAATGTCCCTTCCAAAGCCTGCATTGAGGCCGTACTCCATCCTGACACTCATAATTATCTGTTCTTCTGTGCAAATCCGGATTTTGACGGTACACATCGTTTTGCCGCCACCTATTCGGAACATCAGCGCAATGCACGTGAATTTCAAAGGGCATTGACGGCTCGTCTCAAGGCGAAGGGCGCAGGATCAAAATAATTGCATATATTTGTATGTTTGTGGTTGTATTACCGCAGTTTTGGACTATATTACGATGAAAGACAAGAATACTCATATTGTGATTATGGCCGGTGGCATTGGAAGCCGTCTTTGGCCCATAAGCACACCGGAGTGCCCGAAACAGTTCATTGATGTGCTTGGAGTGGGAAAATCTCTGATCCAGATGACTGTGGAACGTTTCCTGCCATCTGCGGATATCGGAAATTTCTGGGTGGTGACATCTGCGGAGTATGCTTCCATTGTCAAGGAACAGCTTCCAGACATTCCTTCGGAACACATCCTTCTTGAGCCTGAAGCACGCAACACGGCGCCGTGCATAGCCTACGCCTGCCGCAAGATTGCCGCTCATCATCCGGATGCAAATGTCGTCGTGACTCCCTCCGATGCCCTTGTGACAAAGACAGATACGTTCACTTCTGTCATTGGAAAGGCCCTTGCCTTAACCGCAGGCTCATCCGCAATTGTTACTGTAGGGATAGTGCCTACCCGGCCGGAAACAGGCTACGGGTACATAAGTGCTCCGGGGTTTGTCCACGGACAGCTGATAAAGGTAAGGCAGTTCAAGGAAAAACCGGATCTCGCAACTGCAGAGAAATACCTTGCGTCCGGGGATTTCGTTTGGAATGCCGGAATATTCGTATGGAATGTGCGTACGATAAACGATGAACTCCGTGCCCACGCGCCTCAGATAATGTCGGTGATGGACCGTCTTGAACCGTATTTTTACACTTCAGGCGAACAGACTGCTCTGGCAGAGTTTTTCCCGACCTGCGACAAGATTTCAATCGACTATGCAGTGATGGAAAAATCCCCGAACATCTATGTCATCGCAGAAGAACTCGGATGGAGCGATCTCGGAAGCTGGCATTCGCTTCGTGCACAACTGGCGGATATGGGTCTGACACAGCAGATTGCGCGATGGGAGGCGGTGATAGCCTCTGCGGGAGCGAAAAAATGCTAAAAAAAGTGAAGAAATATTTGGTGGTTTAAAAGTAAAGTCATACCTTTGCAATCCCAAATCAAAAGAGACACTGTTTTGGGGCGCGGTTCGATTCGTTAGCTCAGTTGGTAGAGCACAACACTTTTAATGTTGGGGTCTCGGGTTCGAGCCCCGAACGAATCACGAAAAAAAACAGGGTTCAAGCCCCTGTAAAACAAAGCTTGAGGGAAAGTTTGCTTCCTTAGCTCAGTTGGTAGAGCACGACACTCTTAATGTTGGGGTCTAGGGTTCGAGCCCCTAAGGGAGCACAAAACGCCGAAGTTCGAAAGAATCTCGGCGTTTTTGTGATATATGACCACAATTCAATATTTGAGGATATGGCAAGGAAAAAGTATGAACTTGGAATCGCGTTCAGCGGGGGAGGAGCTAAGGCTGCGGCCCATTGCGGAGCTCTTCAGGCTTTGAAGGAATACGGAGTGAGGCCGGATGTCGTGTCGGGGACAAGTGCCGGGTCGCTCGTTGCCGCGTTTTTTTCTGCCGGATTCTCGCCGGTGCAGATGATAGAGATGTTTAGGGAGCTTAACTTCTTCAGGGATATAGTCGCGCCGTCGCGGCCGAGGGGCGGATTGTTTGACTCGACTCCTCTGCTTGAGTTGCTTCAGGAAAAGCTGCCCTATACAGACATCGAGGAACTTCCGATTCCTACCTATATCGTTGCTGCCGACATGGATCACGGGCGGCCCAAGGTGTTCTCGAAAGGGAGACTCGCTCCTCGCCTTGTCGCTTCCTGTTCCATTCCTATTGTGTTCAAGCCGATGATAATCAATGGAGTGCATTATGTGGACGGAGGCGTGTTCCAGAACCTTCCGGTGCCGGCAATAAGGAATATTTGCGAAAAGGTCATAGCCTTCAGTGTGCGTCAGATGGAGCCTGATCCTTACCGCGACAATCTGGTCTATGTGGCGATGCGTGCCTATAGCATGATGTTCATGTCCAATATTATGGACGCCTCACGTCTTGCCGACACCTACATTGAACTTAATACTGACGGATGCAGCGTTTATGATCTGTCGTCGATAGAGACTCTTTTCCGCAGGGGATATTCCGATGCCTGCGCTGCTCTTGAAGCAGATGGGTATGAACGGGTTATGTCGCCGGAGAAGATAGAGTTCCCTCAGTTAGAGATACCTTCTGTAAGACGCGAGCCTCTGTTTCGGCGAAGTCTCGACCGTATTGAAAGACAACTGGAGATACAGAAAGGACGCCGTCGCGACAAATGATGATGCGGGTGTCTCTGAAATCGTCGGAAAATATTGCATTTTCCGATGGATAATCATATCTTTGCGTGATTAAGTGTATTATTTTATAGTTTTTTACCCTTGGTTTTTTATGAAACGCGTTTTCTCTATTATGCTTGGTGGGGCAATGATGCTTCTCGCCGGCTGCAACAAGACGGAAGTACAGCCCACACAGCCGGACTCTGAAACTGAAAAAAACTTCAATGTCGAAACAACGGCGCTCACTCAAGGATCCATCAGCGTGAGAATAACTCCGGTGGACAATGAAGAGCCGTACTACTTCGGAGTTGTCACCAAGAAAGATTTCGCATCCCTTTATAAGAGCGATGCCGAGACTCTTCAGGAAGCATACATCAAATGGTTCGAAGAGATGGCAGGAAAAAAGAATCTCAATGTTGAGGAATTTCTGTCGCAAGCTTTGCTCACCGGAATGCAGAACTATCAGTTCCGCGCTCTCGACCCGCAGACCGACTACATCTTCTTCGTATTCGGAGTAAGCTACAAAAACGAGCCGACCACCACCCCGGAGACCTTCGAATTCAAGACGAGAAGAGCGACCTTGAAAAAGGACGCTGTAATCAGCATAACGGAAGTCGAAAAGGGAAGTACCTGGTTCAAGGTAAAGTTCGACTGCAACGACCCAGACATATTCTACTACGGTGACGTTATGCTGCCCGACATTTACGAGCAGTACTGCGGCAGCAACCCGGACAACATCCCTGCTTACGTAAAGGATTATCTTACAGCGCTCAAGGCTGAGAACGACGAATTCAAAGCGATGAGTATGGCTCAGTTCATCAGCTACATCACAGTTAACGGAGAGTCAGAGTACGACACCGCCCTTACGGATGTCGCAAACAGCCTCCTCCCTGAAATGGAATACCCTGTATTCGCAATCGGAATCGCAAACGACGGAAGTTTCACGACAGAGCCGGTTGTCAAGATGGTAAGAACCGGCGAAACCCAAAGGAATAACTGGATTTTGGATGATAAAAAAGTGACTGATATACAATACGATGTCACTGTCTATCCGGCATACGACGAAGTTTACGCTGCCATTCTTGAGCGCGACTGCTATTTCGAAGGACTCAGCGACGAGCAGTGCGTGAATGAACTCCTCGCTGCAAGAAAGGGTAGCTTTATGGCAGATCTCATTACCGGACGTGGGAAATTACAATTCAACAATTTGATTCCGAACGAAGACTACACACTCTTCCTCATCGCCTGCACGCCTGACGGTCTTCCAAAGACCGGGGATAAACTCAATGTGAAGAAAGATCCTGTGAAGACTTTGGAGGCCACACCGACCAATGCGGTCTATAGCATGAAAGTCTACAATGTCACGAAGACCGCTGCGAGTGTTTCCGTCTCCGGTAACACTGCTGCGGAAGGACAGACATATATGTTCAACTACATCACCAAGGCTCGTCTCATTGAACTCGCCACCAAGGAAGAGGAAGCGACCGGCGGAAGCACAGGCACTGAAGGTGGTAGCACAGGCTCTGAAGGCGGAAGCACAGGTGAAGGGGCCGAAGGCGGTGAAGTGACCCCGATTGTTCCTTCCGAGGCCAGCTTCCAGACTGTTCTCAAAAGAGACTGCGACGAGTTTATCGACGCCAGTCTCAAGGAGTGGAACGACAGTAAACCGAATGCCCAAATGGACAGAAAGGAATTCCTTTCAAGAGCCCTTCTAAGCGACGTCGGAGTCGGAAGTTCATATCGTTGGGGCGGACTTACTCCGGGCACCGAATATGTCGCCTATGCCATCGGACTTAAGGCTGACGGAACCTACACCACCAAGGCTTATACTTATGAATTCAAGACAATTGAAGATAAGAAGAGTAAAGTTAGTCTTTCTACAATGATGACAGGAACTTCGTATGAAAGCGTGTTCCCTGGTCAAATAACATTTACATTTTACACGTACTCGGAGCCGAAAAAAGATGCAGGAAAATTGTATTGCAAAAAATTCCAGGACATAGATGAATGGGCAGGTAAAACCAGCGAGGAAATTGTTACAGAACTCTGCAAGAGTGATAATATGAGTAACGATGCTTCTGAATGGAGAGGTTATGTTAACTGGACAAAACCAGGAGTGCAGTTCTATATCTATAGTATCGGAGAGGATACGGATGGTATTAAAACAGATATTCTCAAATGTAGCCATACAGGTAAGGCTAGTGAAGTTGGCGTGGAATATAATTTTATAAATGTTACTTTTGACCAAACTGAAACCATTCCTGTTGCGCGATAAATGAAAACGACATACTTAAAATATTTTTTAGCTGTTTTTGCTGCGGCCGCGCTCTTTGCCGGTTGCAGCAAAAACGCTGAAACTGACCCGGACCCCGACCCGACTCCTCCCGCTCCACCGACGCCGGCCTACAGAATTGGCGACTACTACGACCACGGCTTTGTCAAGGGAGTGGTCGTGTATGTGGATGAAACAGGAGAACACGGGTTTTTGGTTTCGCTCAAAGAGCACAAAGCAGTCTGGTCCTACAGAGAAAAAGAGGCTATGGGGTCACAGCCGGGAAGCGGCTTGCACAACAGCGGCTGCGTGCAGAAAATACACGACTGGAAAGAGTACTACCCTGCATTCGTAAAGGCCTGCGAAGACAATGTCGGGGCTCTGAAAAGATGGTTCCTCCCGTCAATGGACGAACTCGCAAAGCTCTATAAAGCCTACACCGGCCACAACACCAACGACACTGAGGGCGGGACAGGTTCACTGAACTCAATCAAGAGACTTGAAATGATCGCAGCCCCATCCGAGCAGCAGCACAAAGACTTCCTCAACAAATGCCTCACCGACAATGGCGGAAAAGCTCTGACAGAGGGTGTCTATTGGTCTTCCGATGAAAACGGTCCGAGCATCGCCTTCGCATTCGATATGAAAGAGGGGAAAACAGTGGTCACTCCATCCGAACTCAACAAAAAGACCGAACATTTAGTGAGAGCGATGGCCTCTTTCTGAGAAAGCGGCAGTCACAACAAATTTAATAAGTTGCCACAGATTTGGCAAAGACTTTTTAGAAAAGCACAATGAAAATACGTAATATATTACTGTGTGCCGCAGGCATTCTGGCATTTGCCTCCTGCGACAAAGAGACGCCCTCTGACCGGGAGGACAACAAACCTTCGACAACGGCTCTCCCGGCTCCGGAAGTGACCATTGAACAGGGCACGGCCTCCATTTCCGCAAAATGGGAGCCGGTGGAAGGCGCGATGGAATACAGATGCGAGCTCACCTACATCTCCGGTGGAAGCAACGTTAACGTCTATAAAGAGAATGTCGAAGATCCTTCATTCTCTGTGGATGCACTTCGCCCGAAAACAAAATACACCGTAAGAGTCGCTGCTGTGACGCCCAACGGAAAGGCTTCCAGAAACTGGTTTACGGAAGAGGTGACAACCGGAGAGTTAAACGCGAAGTTCGAAATCACTCCTTACGAAATCTATAACAAAAGCACAGGGCACATCGACTATGTCGCAAAAGTGACCCCGTCCGACGCGACTCTCTGGTATTGGATTGGAGCCGTTTCTTATGCCGACAGGATTGACGCCAATCTTTGGATGGAACAGGAGATTGCAAACGCACTCGAAGCTGGAGAGACTTGGGAAACTCTCGTAAACAAAGGCTATATCGTCAAGGGAGAGGCTGAGAGCGTTTTCCAGTTCACTGGCAGCAATCACTTTATGTTCACCGCCGGGGTGCTTGAGCGTTTGGGAGACAAAATAAACTTAGTTTCAAAAATCGCTCTCAGTTATCCTTTCTACGGAGAGAATTTCGAGGACAGAGTCAGCCATCCTTGCACTTACGACGACTACCTTGGAGATTGGGTGCTGATGCCTTACGACAGAACAGATTTTTCCGCCACAAAAGGATGGGAACTGAAAGAACCGAAACCTTTCAATGTGAGGATTTCTGCAAAGGAGCAGGGAAAAAGTTTCAATCTCTCCGGCTGGGGAGGAAGTGAAAATAAGTTCCTCAAGCCAATAGTGCTCGATTTTGAAAAGGCGGACCAGAACAGATATGACCATTTCTCCGTCTCCGTGCCGCAGACCATCGAATTTGAAAACGATGTCAACTGGCACTATACCGCTTGGCTAACGATCTTGGACGCAGACAACACTCCCCGTGATTTCGCTCCTTACGACCGCGAATATGAGCAACTCTCTAAACAAGGCGGAGGTGAAGGCTGGAACAAGGCCTTCAGAGGATTCATCGCAAATGGCAATAAATCAGTAATCAAGATTTTAGGAAGCAGTTTCAAATATGATGGTCTTGCCGTCTATATGAGAGGTCTCTGGATTTGCGGATTTGACGCAGTGGGTAAATATAGTTCTGCAGATGCAAAGTACTATTATAACGGGAATCGCGGTGGCATTCCAAACGCGGTGTACTATCTTGTGAGAAAAGATGTCGCCGAGGGATTGGAACTTAAGGCTCCTGACCTGTCCGCCGCTCTGCAGTAATTTGTGAGTTTTGTTTATTTTTTTGTGAAACCACAAAAATAAACTACCTTTGCACAAATAAATGATAAAATGAAACTGGTTATATTAACAGGAGCAGGCATGAGCGCAGAGAGCGGAATCAAAACTTTCCGGGACAGCGACGGTTTATGGGAAAATTACCGGATCGAAGATGTTTGTACCCCTGAAGCATTAGAACGTAATCCGGAATTAGTAAACCATTTTTACAATGAGCGCCGGAAACAGCTCTACGAAGCCCAACCCAATGCCGGTCATAAAGGCCTGGCCGGGTTGGAAAATTATTTCGATGTCCGGATCATCACCCAAAATATCGACGATTTGCACGAACGTGCCGGTAGTAAGCATGTTCTACACTTGCATGGAGAGCTGAAGAAAGTGCGAAGCAGTAAAAATCCCGATTCGATTTATGACCTGAAAGGCTGGGAACTGAAACCAGGGACCCGTTGTGAAGATGGCTCATTGTTACGTCCTCATGTAGTTTTCTTCGGAGAAGCAGTACCCAATATCGAACCGGCAACCGATCTGGTCCGTCAGGCAGATATTTTCGTCATTATCGGTACATCGCTTAATGTATATCCTGCGGCGGGGCTGCTTCATTATGTACCGAGAGGAGCAGAGGTGTATCTGATTGATCCGAAACCGGTGGATATACACTCGATGAGGCGGATACATGTCATTCAGAAAGGAGCTTCGGAAGGGGTGAAAGAATTGCAGAGCCTGCTGTTTACTCCTTTGTAAACATGAACCCTGTTGCTATCATCCCTTGCTGACAATATGAAAAATAAGAGCAAATTTTTTTATAAAATAGTTTGCTCTTATTTTTTATTCTTGAATAATGTAAACTGCACAAATTGTTGGCAGTGGGTATTTTCCGTATCAGAACTCTCGCTACTGATTGAAAATGGCTTTAGCTTGTTACTTACGTGTATAAGTGATATTTCCCCAAACCAACCGAGTTGGCGTTATGGTTACATCATATTCTCTATTACTATCATAAATAAGCTTATAGTTACCCGTCCATACTATTGTTAAATACGTGCTGCCCTCCAAATCCTTTTTTACGTATTCAAAGTTATAAGAATCAGAGTCAGTCCCATCAGTATAAATAGCGCTCATCGTACCTTTATTGTTGGATTTGAACTCAACTCTTAAAGTAGCATCACGAGTATTGATGACTTTGTTTGATACTTCCCATGTTCCGACAAGCGAACTGTTTCCATTTGCTGGTTTGTCATCGTCATCTCCGCAACTTACCATACATACGCTCATTGCCACCATTATCAGTAGCATAGATAAATACTTCATTGTTTTCATACTCTATTAATGTTTAATTTATTTTCTGCAAAAGTATGACAAAGAAGTAAAAAAGAAGGCATAACAGTGCTGCAGGAATGACACATATTTATTGCGAATCTTGCGACAATCCTTTTTGTTTTATATACTCAGATAAGTCAGAGAAGAAATCTCTGCCTAAAAGAAGTGAAATCCGAGCGAGAAGATTAGTAT
>ENA-OUQC01000391-OUQC01000391.1-human-gut-metagenome-genome-assembly--contig:-NODE-391-length-33803-cov-10.025364_pt1 | contig 33803 bp, 32 predicted proteins | sample MGYA00237942_ERZ548815 | MGnify/ENA primary metagenome ERZ548815 (study PRJEB26490, sample SAMN05194722) | human gut metagenome | biome: terrestrial biome; feature: human-associated habitat; material...
CCTCCACCACCTCGGTCACGCCAAGGCTTATCAGCGTATCTTTCAGCCCGTGGAGGGCAAAGACACCGCCGATGCAAACGAACAGGGCGTCGTTGTCCAGATAGCTGGCCACGTCGCCTTTCAGTGGCCCCTCCGTAATATAGGCGCGTTCGCTGGCGGTGCTACCGGTGACGTGCGTCCACGAATAGCTGCGTGTTCCGTTGGGGGCATTGCGGCTGGATAAAGGCGTACATACAGAACCAGCTGGAGGAGGACAAAATGTCTGACCAAATCAGCATAAAGGAATTTATAGACCCGTTTACGGGTAGTAATAATCCCAAGGCATAAATAAAAACCCCTTAAGGGGTAGCCCGAAAAAGGAATGCGGTCGGCAGACCTTTCGGGCCCCTTAAGGGGCTTCGTCCGTAATAGGCCCTTATAAGGCCTGGTCAAACCTCCGGCTTAGCCGGAGGTTTTGATTACACTGCGATGTGTATCGCCATGTTATCCATGAGGGTGTGGAGGCTTAGGTCATATTGCTCTTTTGAGATGACTCGGCGCTCAAGAAAAGCATCCAGTACACCCTTCTGTTTATCAAAAAGATGCTGCTGCTTTTCTTGGTCAGAAAGACCCTGCCACTCATTCGATACCGAAAAGTCCAGTTCCATTTGATATCCCTCCTATAGTATTCACACGAGTGTCACTATACCACGGGATGTGGCAAAATGAAATTGGCAAAACGACAAAAACGCGGCGGATTTTTCTATCAACTCAAACGCCAAAAGGCTATTGACAGAGCTGCTGGGGCGATTCTTACATTTCCTTTTCCGTAGCCTTCGTGGCATTGGCTGCGGCGCGGGCCTTGTCGCGGAACTTGCGCTGGGCGATGAGGTCTGCCTTGGCCTGACACTTTTCCCTGCGCTCCTGCATGAGTTGCGTCTCCTGACGCGCGTACTCCTCATGGAAGCGGGGATAGCCATTCTCGCGAGGCGGCTTATACTGCGAAGGCAGGCCTGCTGTTTTCAAAGCAGCAGACCAGTTGCCGAAGCGCTGGGCAATGTATGCGCCGCCGACCACCTCGCAGGGTGCGGTTGTATAGGAAGCGTCAACGCAGCGTTGCACATAGTCGATAAGGTCGGCGTCGCTGGCGGTCTCATATTCTATCGCAAAAGCCTCGTCCTGCGCTTGCAGGGCCTCGCGGGTACGTTTGACGATCTGCTGATGCAGCAGGTTATCACCGTTGACCTGTGGCATTTTTGTGTCCTCCTGGGCATAATAGACTCGGCCAGATGGAGCGATACCCTTCGTAAATTGAATAGTTTTTTGCAAAAATGGTGCAAAAAATAGTGGTGTGGGAACGGTTGAAACCGTCCTTGCGCCATTTTTGCAAAATGCCGGATGCACGAAACCGCGTCCGGCGGTGCGGCTGGCTATGGAATTTGTACCATCGCAGAAACCTTCAAATAGACAAGATGCTTCCGGAAAATGGTGTTGTGTCGACTTCCTGTATGTCGTGAGCGATCCAGATATGCACAAAATCCCCCTCCCCACTGAAAAGAAGCGGTCATTTTGCGGGGCAGAGCGAGAGATGGATTGGATTGTAGCCCTCCGGGGAAGCGCGGATATTATAAGAGGTCAGGTTTCCGCCGCATTGACGGCAGCGGCAAATGTCAATACCGCTAACTCTCAGCATGAGTTCCCGTGCGGACAGCTTGCCGTCGGAGGGCATGGGTGCTTTTGTCCGCGTCAACCGCCGCGCCAGCTTCAGCCGTATCTTCTTTTGCGGATTGCTCAGAAACCCGTAGTGGCGAATCTTCAGCATACAGGGTGCTGAGATGCGCCTGAAATGCCGCTTGCATTTGGAGATGTTCGCAGTCCCCATTTATGCTACCTGCAGGAGACTGGGGGTGCCAAACATAGCACACTTGATGTCCTGTGGCGCAGCAAAAAAAGCAACGGATACCCGTTGCCATCTCCCCTATATGTTCCGTTGCAACGCAATAGCCCTTGACCGCATCCGTGTCTCGCAGTCAAGGGCTATTGATCCATCTTGGGCTCAGTCATCATTGGGGTCCTCACGTTTCTACAGATTATGGCATCTGCCGCCGTCTCTAGTTTCACTCCCGCTCTATCTGAAAACACCGCTGTGCGGTGGAACACCGTAAAGGCCGATGGGCTTTTGAGAGTGCTGAACATTCAGGTGATGCCATCTTCCCGTTACCTTGGCAGTAAAGGGGAACTCATCAGGTCATTGGATTCACCTCTTCCTATACTTTATCAGTATCTTTATTATAGCAAATTATTTTCAGAAAACAATTCGCAAAACAGCAAAAATAGTACGGCTAAATTTGGATAGTGTTCCGAAATGTTATATAATCCACTTTTCAAATTGACATAAAGTCACCATTTGATATAAAATTAAAGTGTTGTGAGGTTTCCTGTGCAGGTGGTATGCCATGGCGGAAAACGCCCTCCGTTGAAATCTCGCCATCATTGCTCAATAACAGCGGAAGGGTCTCCTAAAGAGACCCTTCCGCTGTTATTGAGCAGAATCTTTTTTCGGAACAGACCGCAAATGAGCCGCTCTTTCTTTTTGTGAAGCCGCAATTGCCATCATGTGGTCGTACATCTCATCCCCAACACACTTTCTCGCGTACTGACACCATTGCACACAGCTCAACGTGTCATTATACGCAATGAACCCGCAGGTCTCGCATGCCATCTGCGTGTCTATAGAGAACAGCTCAATGATGCTCCCGCAATTCGGGCAGATCTTTTCGATGATCGTGGGGGTACGCGGTTTACCCTGGCAGCCACTCAGCATAGAGAGGAAACCTTCGATCGCAGGGCAAATGCCTGCGGTCGCCTTTCTTGTGTTATTTTATATTATGATTGCCTAGGGTGCACCCAATATCATAGGGATGCACCCCTACGGAAAACGACGCAAGCGTCTCGCCAGTCTAATCCCGGTATTCCGGCAGTCCATCTACCACGTCATAATCATAATCTGCGGTACGCCGAAGCTGCTCGTTTGTATGGGTGATCTTATCAGACATGCTCTCCAAGAATTTCCGCAGCAGCTTCACGCCAACGGCGGGATGCCGCTCCAGCAGGTCATTTAGCCGGGTTTTGCCAATGCACAGCAGCTCCGTAAACTCCGTGGCAACGCCGCTGAGCCGAAATACATTGCGTGTCAGGCAGTTCTCTCCAATAAAGCTGCCGACGCCCAGCGTGGCCATCTCCAGCGGAGCGGCTCCGCTGTTGTTCTCCCGATTGGCCACCAACCGGATATTTCCCTTCAGCACAAGGCAGACCTCATCATTATGATCCCCGCTGGCGAATACCGTTTCATTTTCATAATAGGTTTTTACATGGCAATAGTCTCGTAGAATAGCGCGATCCTTCTCAGTAAGGTCTGACAGCACCGGCAGCTTTGTCAGGATCAGCAGCACATCCGCCTCGCTGAGCCTCCTGCGGTGCTCCTTGTCCAAATGGATCTCCGGTGCGGAAATATTGTGCCGCTCCAGAATGGCCCGAACGGCGTACCGCTCTTTTCTGACAAGGGCAATCAGCCTTTCCCATTCCATCTGCACGTCCAGATAGGCGCGGAATGCGTTAAAGACAGGCTGGGCGTCATGTTTGGCAAGGTATATGTTCTGCATGGCTTCCATTGCCGCCGCCGGGTCGTTTTCCGCCAGATACTGGGTGGCCAGCATCATGCTGCTCCGGTAGATTTTCTCCTCCAGATCCTCTTTCAGAAACGCGCCAGGATAGGGATCCAAGTCCTCGGGGTCGACCCTGACCAGATTGCTTGTCTTATACTGTGAGGTCATCTTGGCCCGCTGGTAGACGAAGCGGTAAATATCCTCCCGCATACGCATCCACTGGGGATGGGTTTTAGGCTGCGGCAGGTGCCTGATGGATAGGGTGTTGTCCAGAAAGAAGCTGAAGCCGAACATTCTGCTGTTGATCAGATAGTCGATATCTTCACCTCTTTTGACCAACGGGTCAAAGGGGACACATTCAAACATCTCTCTGTGCAAGATCATGGCGCCGCCAAAGGCAAAGGGGGTCCGTTTCAAGCGTGGATCGCTCCCAATGATCTGGTCAAACGCCTGCGCCTTGCTTCCAAAACGATCCCAATAAGTCATCCACGGCTCCGGCGTCACATCATCATAGTACCGGCCCTTTCCGTTAAGATAGTAGCCCGCCACGCCGTGTACCACATCACCATACACTCTGCGCCCAAGGAATTCCAGAGAACGGGGCACAAAATCCGGAAGCTCAAAAACCTCGTCGTCATCGATCAGCAGCGCGGCGTCAGCCGTCAGAATGGTGGCCGCCAGCAGACACATATTCCGCACATTGGAATATCCGAACATGGACAGCAGTGCCGCCCCCCTGTCACCAAGACCCGCACCCTTCAGGATGCGGGAAATGGCGGCAAGATCGCCTGCCGTAAAGAGATACGTCTCCGCCCGTAGCTTCACGCGCTTGACGATACGGTAAACCTGCTCATAGGCGGCATCCTCCACATCAGGTGTTGTAGGGCAAATTAGGATCACCAGCTTGAAGTCTTTTTCCTGAAACTGCTGCATACTGACAAGGGTTCGCTCCAGAGTACCTTCCTGATCAACCGGAGTGGGGTGATCGTAGACGGCATCCCCCTCCTGCCAACACTTGCCGGAGCTCCTGCACCAGTAGGTGGGTATGATCATCGTTTTTCTCATGGCCGCTTTCCCCCTACCACGCATTGCGGTAAAACTGCAAGGAACCATAAAGCCGAAGCAGATTTTGCAGGTATGTTGCCTGGGTGTAGCCGTTTCGCGCATAATCCGCAATGGTTTTTCTACGCTCTGGCTCCTGTTCATTACGCATAAGCTCATCTAAAATAGCGGCGTAAAGCTCCTCCTCGTCGTCGATCGCCACGAGCGTACCCACCCGGTTGTTAACAAATTCCGGCAAGCCGCCCGCGTTCGTCGCTACCACCGGTGTACCGCAAGCCATGGCTTCCAGGGCGACAAGGCCAAAAGGCTCCTTGCGGGAAGGAATGACAAACACATCTGCGGCACAGTAGAGTCTGCGCAGCTCCTCCTGTGTTTTGTGGCCCAGGAAGTAGGTCGACTTCAAACCCAGCATCTGCGAGAGATCCATCAGCTCCTCTCGCTCCTGCCCATCGCCTGCAATCAAGGTAAGAATCCTTGGAGATTCCTGCTCCTCGTAATAGCGCGCTGCGGACAGAAGATTTTCTACGCCCTTGAAGGTGGTGAGTTTCCCTGCAAAGAGTACGATCTTCTCTCCGTTATAGGGGATGTTCATCTGGGTGAGAAGCGATGTGCGATCCACATCCTCAGGATAGAATACATCCTCATTATACCCGTTTGGCAACAGTGAAATCTTCGCGCAGGCTTCCGGGAAGTTCTCCAGCACCGCATCTCTGTTGCTGCTGGAGATAGCAATGATTTTTGTGCAGTGCTTAACGGTTTCCTCCGCAAAGCCTCGGAATCCCGGCCATTTGACACAGCCCATAAGGTCTGTCCCATGGGTGGTTACCACAGTGGGGATATGGTGCTTTACCGCCAGCCAGGAGAGGCACCAAATATGCTGTGCATGAATAATATCCGGCTGAAATTCCATAACAGCCTTTTGGATCGCCGCGTCAAACGCCGCCAGATATTGCGCGAACTCTTCGCTGCTCAGGTCGGCAAAGGTGGTCGTGCTTCGGGGATGGGTGGTGAAGCACGGAAAATTAAAGGGTAAATGCTCCTTTTTCGTTCGCCTTTTTGCACCCTTCGCGGAAAACATAACCGGAATAAGCCGCACCCCAGGAATATCTGTCGGCGGAGTATTTTCTGGGAATACCGCGCATACTTTATGTCCCTGTTTTGTCAAATGCGCCGCGATATTTTTTGTGTATGTGCCGCTGCCAGAGCCCTCCAGCGGGAAATGGTTCACCATCAAAACTTTCATCGTTCAAACCACCTTTCCATAAAATCGTCCCAGGCCCTCTTCGTTCTTGTATATTGCACGACCATATCCGGCAGGCAGGCCTCCGCCGCCTGCTGAATGTTTGGAAGGTCGAGGAACCGAGAATCCTGTGTATATCGGAACAAGGCTCTTGCCCCCACCTCTAATTGCTCCGCGCGCCAGTCGAAGTGGGACGCATCATATCCGGTTTGCCATCGGAGAAATACGTTCCGTCCGATCCATCCGGTACAAGCATAGTAGAGCCGATCACGGATACTGCTATCTGTCCGCAGCTCCGGAACCGCGGGATAGTTGCCATAGGTATCATGGAAGATATGAGCCCCGATATCGAGGCAGTTGATTCTATTCTTCGCGGCGGCAAGGCCGAGGAAGGTATCTTCTCCCCTCGCAAGGAAGGGAACCCCATTATAGAAATAATATGGTGAGAAAAAAGGCGGCAGGGTGGGAAATGCCCCCATCCTGATCCCAAGATTCCCACCCAGCACTTTAGTGGTGGACACCGGCTCCGGCATATCCGCACCTTGAAGGACAAGTCCGCGATGCAGCTTGCTGTCGTGCCAGAAAAGACACATTTCCTCTTTATGAAGTCCGTACAGCAGCGCAGACATTCCGTCAAAGTCCGCCGGTGGCAGGATACTGTAACCGGAATAGTCGCTGCTGGTAATATCCGCGCCCATTTCCATTCCCCGCAGATGCGCTCCCACAAAGTCGATCTCCTCCAAACAAACCGTTCCGTTCTCTCTCCGGCGCAGCGCCGCCGGCTGTACGTCAGAATCCACAAAGATGAGTACATCAATCCTCTCGAAGAGTGCCTCCAGCAGAACGTGATTGCGGTTAAATCCGTAGGGAATCAGCCCTCGTCCATCCAACAACGGGCAGTAAAGCAGATCGGATATCGAGTTTTGCCGCAGATTGAGATATCCCAATTCCCATTTGGCTTTTTCATAGTCGTGCAGTTTTACCAACGAGAGCCTAGCACGGCCCTCCAGCATCTGCACCGCCGTCCAATCGAATCGATGTGAATAAGCAACGATTACGTGGCTGATCTCGTGGCCAAACTTTTCCGCATTATCCAGAAATGCCAGAATCGGTTCCGCTGAGACGAAGTCTCTGACGATCATTCCCAGCGCAACGCTTCCCAGAGTCGTCCTCATGATAGTCTACCTCCTTTCAATGAACGGGTTTACATCGAGAATAAAAAAGGCCGCGCAAATTTTCCGGGTACTGCTCTCACGCAGAAACACCGAGAAATCTGAACGGCACAACATATACAATATGTATTCAATTTGCTGTCGCTATTTAGGACATGGCCGGTCAGTATCAAAAACGATCGGTCTTCTCTGCCTGTATCAACCTTTGCTGCACACTGTCCCGCGAATGTGGTCTCCTCCACTCCTGTTGATATCATTATACCAGCATAGATCAGGAGTTGCAATTGCAAAACATCAACAAAACGGTTGCAGTTGCAGGATATGCACCGCAGAAGCAAGGTGGCAAAACACACAGGGCGCAAGTAGCCCTTCAAAATTTCCCCAAAATGTTGCTTTACCAACAGAAGATAGGTTATCCATAAAGTATAATGACATTATCCCCCTCAGTATCTTTCTCCATACGAGAAAGCTATCCCTTCCCGCTGATGCCAGCAGGTGCGGCGATTGGTCGTATCTGCTGGCATTAGTATGGGGTTTGTTAACGTTTTATTTCAAGCGAATCGCCGTGCCGATCGCAGCAATCATTGCTCTTCGTTATTGCGGCTCGCTTTCAGAAGTATCTTTACGCCTCATGATCCATCCCCTGACGCTTCCGGGAACAGGTGGATAAGGAAGAAGCTTTACATTGATAAACCATGCAATAAGAACGGCAAGAATCGTCTGAATCGCTCTCATGAAGGAGTACAGGTACATACTGCTTTCAAAATGGCTGACGATCAAAACGATATAGATTGCAGTTGCCAGCCCGCAAAACGCATGGCATCCCAGTAATTCTGCCGCGCATAGGACAAGCAGGCTTCCCGCCAGCAGAATAGCCGCCTCCACCCAATGCCGGTAGGCTTGCGCCGGCAACTGCCCCCAGAGCCAGTCGGTCAAGAACATGATAGGGAGTCCCACACCAACGGCGGTCAACGTAGCCAAAATACGCATCTTTCCGTTTTCCTTTGTTTTTTCAGAGGTTTCACGAATTTCCATCATACCATAGATGTAGATGAAAATCGGATGCACCTCCAGTCCCGGCACAAAAAGGCGTATCAGCTGCCAAAGGCAGAAGCCGCAAAAAATAGCCAGAATACTCTTGACTTTCCGCATCCCCACATGCGGGTGCATGTGATGGTGGGTATCTTTCCCATCAGGATGTGTGCTACCGCAATCCCCCGGCATGTTGGACATAAGAGACCTCCCTTCCGATTCTGTGCCGTAGCAGAACACCATCAGCCCGTTTTTTTCTCAAATTTCCCGCCCAGGCAGCGGCAAAGCGGGCAGAGATATCCTTCCGGAATGGTCTCGCCGGAATAGTGATAGCCGCAGACAGGACAGATCCATCCCGCATCTTCCCGCATCGTACGGTAAACCGTGGCGGTAGGCGGTGGGGCAAAGGCCCCCTTTCGCAAAAACTCATCCATTGTCATCAGCCGCGCGTTGCTGAGTGTTTGTCCGTCTACAGCGTCGCAGATAAACAGATAGTAATTCTTGACAGGGATTGTTTCCGTCACCTTCAAGCTGGCCCATGCGGCAATTCTGTCTGTAAGATAGGGATTGCCAAAGGCGTCCCGCTGCACAGGCAGTCCCGCAAACTTGTCCACCACACGGCTGGAGCGATAGCCGAAAACGCTCAGCAACTCACGGCTGGCATCCTGCGCAGCCATGGACACCGTCAGTGTGCCGGCTTTCAGCAGCGCTTCGCAGGTATGGTTATCCCTGTTGAGTACGATAGCGCACTTTTGAGGGCTGCCGCTGGTGATCTGGAAAAAAGAGCTGATCAGACACCCATAGTTACGCCCGCCCTCAAAAACTCCTACAACATAGAGACCGTAATTGAGTTTATCAAACACCATACGATCCATTTTGAGTCCTCCCTCCTGTAAACATTTTACATTTTAAGAGTAGTTTATCTTAACAAGATAGCATAGTGCACGGAGAAAAGCCGTTGTCAGAGCAACGGAGCGGTGTAGAAAAAACTTCTACACTATCCTCAAGCGGAGAGTATTCTCAAGATATTGACAAAAAATTAACAACCTGTATAATGAAAGTCTCTCTCGCAACGTTCCGCGGGCCAGGGATAAGGTCGGCGGGGATGCGCAAGCTATGGTGACAGGTGACGATGGGTATTTTGTCAATGAGTAGGCAACAGCTTTCATTGCCTGACAGTCAGGCTTAAATAATCAAAAAAGATAGGAGGACATGCTTATGAAGGGTTTTGCCATGCTGAAGATCGGTGAGGTCGGTTGGATTGAAAAGGATCGTCCACAATGCGGGCCGCTGGACGCCATCTGCAAGCCGTTAGCCGTTGCCCTTTGCACCTCAGACGTACACACCGTCTGGGAGGGTGCTGTTGGTGAACGGCACAACATGATCCTGGGCCACGAATGCTGTGCTCAGGTGGTGGAGGTAGGCTCCGAGGTGCGGGATTTCAAGCCCGGCGATCGGGTTCTGATCCCGGCCATTACCCCCAACTGGAGTTCCCTGGAGGCGCAGGCCGGCTATGCCATGCACTCTGACGGAATGCTGGCAGGATGGAAATTCTCCAACATCAAAGACGGCGTCTTTTCGGAGTATTTCCACGTCAATGACGCTGACGGCAATTTGGCACTGCTGCCGGAGGGCATGGACATTGTGGATGCCTGTATGCTTTCGGACATGGTTCCTACCGGTTTTCATGGCGTGGAACTGGCGGACGTGCAATTTGGCGACACCGTGCTGGTGGTGGGCATCGGCCCTGTTGGCCTGATGTCGGTGGCAGGCGCGGTCCTGCGGGGAGCGTCCCGCATTATTGCGGTGGGCACCCGGCCCAATTGCATTGAGGTGGCCAGAAAATATGGAGCGGATGATTTTATCAGCTATAAAAACGGCCCCATTGACCAGCAGGTGCTGACCATGACCGGTGGCAAAGGGGTAGACAAGGCCATTATCGCCGGTGGTGGCGTTGAAACCTTTGAGCCGGTAGTGAACTGCCTGAAGCCCGGAGGGAAGATCGGCTCTGTGAACTATCTGGGGGACGGCGACTATGTCACGATCCCCCGTGTGGCATGGGGCGTTGGCATGGGTCACAAGCAGATTCAGGGCGGTCTGATGCCCGGCGGCCGCCTTCGCATGGAGAAGCTAGGTGCCTTGGCCATGTCGGGCAGACTGGATGTCAGTCTGCTGGTCTCCCATGTATTTGACGGCTGGGAGCATATTCCCGAAGCGCTGCAGCTGATGAAGGACAAGCCTGCCGACCTGATCAAACCGGTGGTGAGACTGGTATAATTTACGGAGTTGACAGGTTGATCCAGTATATCAGGTATAAATCAAAAGCCCTGGGAAGCCCCAGGGCTTTTGACAACAGGGGAGTTAAGCCTGTTGCAGAACAGTCTTCAGCGCATCGATCCGATCAGTCTTCTCCCAAGCTACATTCAGCTCCTCCCGGCCCATGTGTCCATAGGCGGCCAACTGACGATAAAGTGGCTTACGCAGGTCGAGATCGCGGATAATGGCGGTCAGCCGCAAGTCAAATACCTGTTTTACAGCAGCCGCCAGTCGGTCATCCGCCACTGTGCCGGTACCGAATGTATCCACCATTACAGACAGGGGCTGAGCCACACCGATGGCATAGGCCAACTGGATTTGGCATCTGCTGGCAAGGCCTGCAGCTACCACATTCTTGGCCACCCAGCGAGCGGCATAGGCAGCGGAGCGATCCACTTTTGTGGGGTCTTTACCAGAAAAGGCCCCGCCGCCATGGGGCGCCCTGCCGCCATAGCTGTCCACCACGATCTTCCGCCCAGTCAGCCCGCTATCCCCTTGAGGACCGCCAATAACGAACCGACCGGTCGGGTTTACATAGATCTTGGTGTTCTCATCCATCAGTGCCGCAGGGACGGTAGGCTTGATAACCAACTCGATAATATCCTTGCGAATCTGTGTCAGCGGGATTTCAGCGGCATGTTGGGCAGAAACTACTAGCGTGTCCACACGAAAGGGCTTACCATTATCGCCGTACTCCACAGTGACCTGCGTCTTGCCATCCGGCTTTAAATAATCCACAAGGCCCTGTTTTCGTATATCGGTAAGACGCTTAGCCAGCTTATGCGCCAAAGAGGTAGAAAGCGGCATCAGTTCGGGAGTCTCATCACAGGCGTAGCCAAACATCATTCCCTGATCGCCGGCACCATTATCCAATTCATTTTGACCGGATTCCTTTGCTTCCAAAGATTGATCGACACCCAAGGCAATATCACCGGATTGCTCATCAATATTGGCAAGGATAGCGCAGGTATTGCCGTCGAATCCACAGGCGGCGTCATCATAGCCTGCATCAAGAACCACTTGCCGGGCAATCTTGGGAATATCCACACAGCCAGAGGTGGTGATCTGCCCCATAACGAGAATCAGTCCTGTGGAGATAGCCGTCTCACAGGCCACGCGGCCACTGGTATCCACCGCAAAAACAGCATCCAGAACAGCGTCGCTGATCTGATCGCAGATCTTAATCGGGATGCCCCTCGGTAACCGATTCGGAAGTAAACAGATATGACGCCATTAAGAAACACTCCTTTCTTGATGTACACAAGAATATATTCATCTGATACTGGCAAGAGCGCCCGGAGAAGCAGTTTTTGCCGCCGGACACTCTTGCCATGCTGAGGATGAGGTAGAAAAGAGTTTTATTGAAAGATTCTCCCATGTAGGGGAGAGAGAAGAGGCGGCGCGAAAAGAACATCATTTCCGCGCCGCGCACTCTCTCCGCATCGTTAGATGCAAACCGGGAGAAAGTAGTATGGGCTAGCTCTTAAATTCGCGCTTTGCGGCCAGAACCGCCGCACCGACAAGGGTCAATAGGTCAACGTCACTACACCGCGGATGCATCGCCAGCATTTGGAAAGGGGACGGGGAACATTGTCACTCGCCTTTTCTAACCCGGCAGAAGTAAATGTGGAACTCCTCGTTACCCTTCTGCTCAGTATGATATTCAAAGCCCAGTTTACTCATAGGGCCGTAATACATGATTGGCCGAAATGACTGAATCACGTGAATTCCCTGACCTTTTCTTGTTTCGGCTGCCATTTCCGTGAGTTCCGTCAGCACGTTATCAATTCGACCTCGCAGATCAAGTAGTTCAAATGTGTCCCGCTGGTCTTTCCAAAGCTTATAACTCATGCGTTGCGAATCCTTTCGCTGATATAGATATTAAGAAAAACTGTATCCCTGAATGTTCGGAAATATCTTGACAGATACAATTTAACTATAATATGATTGAAAGAAAACTTCGGTTGCCATGACAACAATTGGAGGGAAATTATGGAACAGTTTCTGCACAATCTCCCCATTTTTCACGGCGTCGAAATAAGCGAGATCAAAAGTCTTCTTGTTTTTCTGACGGCACAAAGAAAAAGCTACAAAAAGGGTGAGATCATCCTGTCCGAAGGTGAGACAACAGACTGTATAGGCGTGGTGCTCTCCGGCCTAGCAATGCTCCAGCTTGGCGATATATGGGGCAATAACAGTGTGGTGGGCAGTGTGCGCCCCGGCGGCACCTTCGCAGAGGCGTATGTCTGCCTTCCTGATGAGCCGCTGATGATCCATGTGGTCGCTGCGGAGGACAGCGAGATACTCTTTTTGAATATGCGTCCGGTATTGGAAGCGTCGCTGTCCCCGGACAGTCTAAACATCCGACTGATGCGCAACTTACTGACGATCTCTGCGCGAAAAATAATGCAATTCTCACGGAGAATACTGTATACAAATCCCAAGACCATCCGTAAGCGGGTCATGTTGTTCCTCACAGAATGTGTAAGGAGAGGCGGCAATCACACCTTTACCATTTCTTTTAATCGCCAGCAACTGGCAGACTATTTGGGGGTGGACAGAACCTCTTTGTGCGGGGAGCTGTCTCGTATGCGGCATGACGGGCTGCTGGACTATCACAAAAGCACTTTTACCGTGCATGAGCACACCCGCACTGATTAACAGGAAAAGCTGATGGATTTTCAAAGAAGGAAAACCATCAGCTTTTCTTATTTTGGCTTAATGATGATTAAGCATACAGAACTTTTTTCAAGCATCAGATATGACAAACCGCCACAATACGACACCCTTCTGGCAGAGGGATATCGTCGGGCATCCGGTCAAATGTCCATTTTGGTACACCCATCCACTGGGCGGCCACGGCAGAAAAGTGCAGCAATACGATTCCAAGATCCAGTTCACCATCGTGTGGGTCGGTAGGGGCATCCTCCGTCTGGATCAAAAACAGTTCATGCTCCCGCAGCAGGAAGCCGTAGGGCTGCCGGTTCAGATAACTGGGGGAGAGAGAGGCTGCATAGAAGGAGCGCCATAACATGTCGCCATACGACAGCATCAATTCATCCAAACCATCCTTGCAACCCCATTTCCCCACAGAAACCAGCTCGTTGATACTCTTCTTGGGTGCGTAATACTGTCTCAGAATAGAGATGTCCACCTTCGATACATTCTGAATATTAAGCCGCAGCGCCTTCCGTGTCCGCTCTCCGTAACCGAAAGCCACAATGGCCGCCACCTCCAATGGTGAAGACAGTGACAGCGCAAACTTTACCCGCTCACTGTTCGTAAAGGTCAGCCAGCAGCTGTCAATCTCCATCTCGGTCAACTTCAGGATCATATCTTCCATCAGATAACCAGCGTTTTTCCCCGCGTTTTCATGAGGGGCCGACAGAAGTACCAAATAATGCGGTGCGCCGATAAGATACTTCTCGTAACCGGCAGACCCCTCCAGCGCTTTTTGCGCCTCACCGCTCACGACCACCAGCTGCGTCTCGATTTCAGGGAATAGCCGCATACACTCTTTGTCAAAGTAGGTTCTGATCTCACCAATAGATTCGCTTGAAACCCCTTTGCTCCGGAAGGATCTGACAGACTTGCGATTTTGTATCATGGCACTGTAATTCATAATGAACCTCCTAATTCTCTTCGTTGTCGCCTTCTTTCACACAACTACGGATGCTTACAGCCTCCGTGCGATTTTAACCTCCTGTGGCTTACAAGAGCCGCAGGATCTCTAACTGCATCGTATCAACACTTAAAGGAAATGTCAAGAGAAAGTCCTACGCAGGCATGGACAGATTTGTAAAAAGCCATTCGTATTGCGGTGTTTTTCTTCCAAAGAGCACACCATTCTCGTTTAAATCCAGAAAGAAGCGCACGATAAAGGAAGTGTTGATGCTAATAGACAATTGCAGATAATCTTCACCTATTTGTGCCGAGATAAATGAAGAAGCTACATTTCTCTTCTGCCGAAGCTTGCGTTTTCGCCTCAAGTCTTGTAAAATGCAGCATAGAGATGAATTAGAATCCCCCATACTTAGGAGGGCTGTATATGGCATTATATACAAAAAACTCATCATGTCCACATTTCAAGAAATGCTGGAGGAGCTTCCGTTTGACAAGATCACCGTAGCAGCTTTAGTCAAACGAGCGGGCATCAGCCCCAATACGTTCTACTATCATTATCAGGACATCTATGCTTTGTTGAATGCGTGGTTTCGGGAATTCATCTTGTAATGATAATGGTGTTTGTTATCCTTGGAGTTATCTTTTTAAACGGAAAAGGTGCTTTTTTGATTGCCGGTTACAATACCACCTCAAAAGCCGAAAAACAAAAAACTGATGAAAAGAAGTTGTGTAGCTTCATGGGAAAAATGATGTTTATATTGGCCGGGTGTTGGCTCGTCATTGCTTCCAGCGAGATTTTCAAAGCGATGTGGTTGCTCTGGGCAGGTCTTTGTCTGTTTTTTGTCGTATGTGTCGGTGCGGTCATCTATATGAATTCCGGAAACCGATTCAAACGATAAATTCAAGTTTAACGAACAGGAGATGATCGCATGAAAATCCTATATGAACTATCTTGGCTATGGGAAACGCTGGGCATTGCACTTGTGGCTGCGGTTGTCTGCATGGCTTGCGCCGCGCTGATCTGCAAGGCAGCGAAGAAAAAGCTCGGCAAAGGGGTGTTGGCAGTCATAGGGGCTGCGGCATTTGCGGGCGCGATTCTGGTGGTCATTCTGATCGCCCGAACGCCGATGCCGCTTTGACAGAAAAGGAGAAACAGAAAAATGGTTGTTCTTACAGAGCAGATAGAGATTCCTGCGTCCTATGAGAAAATGGAGGCATGGGCTGCTAACTTTGAGGAAGAGTTTGTGAAATGGAGTCCCTACCACATCGAATGTAATCTCTATAACGGGAACTATCACACAGGAAGCAAGGTTCGCTTCCGCGAGATTGTCATGGGGCTGGACTACGATGTGACCGGCACAATTACGGAATGCGAGCAGGATGAAAACCACTTCCGCATAGTCTTCCAAAGCGACAAGAAGACAGCTTTTATTACTTTTGAAGGAAAGAGAACAGAGACCGGGTGCCATTTCTCTCATACAGAGGCTTTCGGCATGACCACGCCGGTAATCGGGGCGATTATGAATTTCCTGATCTTCAAAGTGTTTTTCAGGAAAAAGGCAAACTGGCAGCTTATCCGAGATGATATGATTCTGGACAACAAATATTTAAGCGATATTCTGACCGAAGGAAAATACCCGGAGAGAATCCCGCTGGACAAGCTGTTGACTGACGTAAAGTAACCCCATAATCGACTGCATAAAAGTCGAAGGAAAACACGATATCGACAATTCAAATGCGGAATCGATATTCACGAAACATTTAAGCGAAGACCACTATCCAATAAAACGGGTAGTGGTCTTTTTTTATTTACACAAGGTAGCAAAAAGTACTTATAGTCCGACACACTCTCAAAAATCGCCCGAAAAACGAGATTTTGTCGTACACACGCAAGTCGTACCCAATTGAACCCGTAAAACGGGTTTGGTCGGGTATTTTTTTATGTCTTTATAATTTTCATCCTCTTTTTGCATTTCATGGTTGCGGTTGTAACGCGGATATTAAGCACAAAAACGAGTTAGGTCATAATTTCAGCGACAGTTACGATTTGGTTCAAGAAGGCGCATTGTTCCTTTGTGAACACCGGAAAGCATTTAAGCGATGTCTTATTTTACAGCAAGAAAGGTAAGGCGATTACTGTGCAGATTGCCTGTATCAGAAAAATGGCGAAACTTATAAACCGCAAATCAAGCGATTATTACCGTAGTGTAAGTTTAGAGGCGTTAACGCCCGCAAGCGAACCTTCTTACGAGATTAAAGAAGAAGTAGCCCAAGAATTATACCGTTTACGATAAAATCGTCGAGAGCCTTAATTTAACCGAAAATATGCGTATCGCTTTGGAATGCCGTATAAAAGGCTTGAGTTACCCCGAAATAGGCAGAGTTTTATCCCGAACGCAATCCACGATATTCGAATATTTCATTAAAATGAGGCATAGATATACGGCGGCACAACCTATAAAGCCGTTAAAGTCGGGGATAAAACCTATATCCCGAACAATTAAATAACAATATCAACGAAAATCAGAGCCGCTCTTTGGGAAAAACGGCTCTTTCGTGTTGAAAAACAGAAAATCAGAAAATCAGTGCATTTACTTGTTTGCCGTCTTTCTCGAACGAAGCAAAGCCAAAACTACCCGAACCGCTTACGGATTTCAACGCACAGACAAAACCGGGGTTTTGCTCCGTGCCGATGAGAGCGTTTGCGGCGGTTGTGCCGATTTTCGCATTCAGGTCTTCCGCGCTGCCGATTTTTAGGACTACGTCCAGCGTATGGAAGAAGTCCGACGTATCGTCGCCGGAAAGGTTGTTTATCGTAAGATATTTGGGCGTGACGGTATAGGCAAGCCCTTCTCCTTTTTCGATGCGGACGACGGAAGTGACGTACAGTGCGTCCGGCACGACGCCTTTGAGCATATTGAAAGGAAACCCCTCCATATCGCTCTTGAACGGAGTCAGATCCAACTTCACGGTGACGTTCAGGTCGGCGTTGCTTGTTTCCGAGTCGATTTCCGTAAAGGCAATCTGCAAAACGCATACGGAGATTTCTTTGTCCGCTATCGTCAGTTTTCCGCCCGTCTGCTGATAGAAAACGATTTCGGCAAGCGCGCCCGCCTGTTATTCGGACAGAATAACGGGTTTTGCCGTCGCACCCGAAACAGCAAGCGCCGTAAAATCAACGGAATATCCCTCATAGCCCTTGCCTTCTTCATAAAGCACGACGTTGCCCAGCCGACTTTCCGTCTGCGATTTCAAATCGGCAAGGTCTTCGCTTTTATATGCCGCAGGTAAGACTTCCTGCTCGTTTACGGGTTGACTCAGAGTTTTCAACCGTCCTATGTGCGGAACAAATCGACTCCCAATTTCACCCTTGCGGCGATATACACGCCGATGAGAGCTGCGGCAACGATTGCTATTATTACGATAAGACCGACGATCGGTTTTTTGATTGCACGCGCAGTTCATTCCTTTTACCGGAATAGGCAGTCTTGTAACTGCCTATTCCGTACATTGTCAATCACTGCTTGCGTTATATATTTCGAACTCATTCAAAACAGCCTTGTCTACCCATTCTGCGCCGTCGGCGCCCTTTTCTTTGAATTGGATAACCAGTTTATATTGTCCCACTTCGCTCGGACCTGTAACCGTGCCGTCTTCCTGCACATTGCCGACCATAACAACATTGTCTTTTAAGTCTTTGAACACAAATCTTACCGTTCCCATTTTTAACATGGAACCAAGATTTTCGCCGGATTCGGTTTTCATATAAAAATCTTTATATGCGTTAAACTGAACTGCATTACCGTCATATTCTTTGTCAAGTTTTGCGTAAAATTCAAATGTATCGACTTGTTTAACATAGAATTTATAAACATAAACCGAGAATGATTCGCGAGTATCGGTCGTGCTGTCTTTGCCGGTGAACGCAAACGAGCCATCGGCATTTTTAACCAAACGCAAAGCGTTGTTTTCGGTTTCGCCCTTTCTCGGCGCATAGATTTTTACCGATCCGTCGTCCGCCGAAAATTTAGTTAAGTATCCGTATGGATCGCTATTTCTAAATTCTCCCTTGTTCCTTACGATTTTATTGCCGCTTAAACTCGTCCAACCGGTTCTGTTAATAACCTGTGTTGCAAGATTTATCGTTGCAGTGCGTGCACCATAGTAGCCCGTGCAGAAATCTACAAGCAAGTTTTCTCTATCGGTGCTTCCTTCCGGATAATACTTCCATTCATTAACAAAATATCTCATAGGAGTGAAAACAAAATCGTGTTTTCCGCCCAACACCAACGAACCGTCTTCTTGTGCCGCGACAAGTCTTGCTTGTGCTTCCACAATATCACTTGTAGCGGTTGAACCGTCTGCCGGCATTTGCATAACATACATTTGTCCGTTGACGTAACCAACGATTGTATAGTAGCAAATCGCGCCGAAGATCGTCGGTGCCGTTGTTGTGTCAAAATCCTCTACCGACGTGATTTTTTGGAAACTGCTTTCGGTGATTGTTGCTTCGACAACAAGTTTTTCAACGCCATTATATGACAAAACGAACTCATATTCGCCCACAACGCAAGGACCTGCAATTTCATATCCGATAGTTATGTTACCGTTAACGCCATAGTTTGTTCTTACTTCACCTGTCAGCGTGATATCGCCGTCGGGGGAAACAACCTCTTGTGTGTTTTTATCTCGCCAAACATAAGAAATTTTGTCTAAAATTCCTTCATCTGTGATTTCGCTAAGCGGTGTTCCGTCAATTATGATGTCTTTTTTAGAAACAAACACTGCCGCACCGTTGTACAAATGTCCCAATGAGTCTGCGCTTTGGGTATTTGAAAATGTAATGGTCGCTTCTACACCTTCGACAACTTCAACCGTAAGCGTTGCTTTTATGCTCGTGTCCGCTTTGTAGGTGTAAGTTATCGTGTACGTGCCTTTCTTAGTGAAATCGAGACCGCCGAGGTCTATCGTGTAGTCAACGTCTTTGGTAAGATAAACCTCTTCGTCCGCCTTAACACCATATACAAGCACGTCTTCCGGTCTGGGCTTGTCTGCGTCGCCGATTTCTACTACCGTTTTAGCCGCAAGAGTACCGTCTTCGTTATAAGTAAAGCCGGCGTTTGCGGCGTCAAGCAAGAGCGCCGTAACTTTGGTTTCGAATACCGCTGCTATGTACATATCTTCGTTTTCAACGGTAAACGTGCAGGTCGCTTCGGAAGAAAACAATTCTTCTGCGGCTGTGTTCGATTTGTACCAGCCTTTGAAAGTATAACCTTCGTTTGCGATTGCGGTAAGCGTAATTTGCGTGCCTTGTTCCACCTGTCTGCCGTTGCCGAAATCCGCTTCCTGTCCGTTTTCGGTAATTTTACCGCCGTCATACGGAGACGCTTGCGCAAGGAAAGTAAACTTAGACTCAACCGCCTTAGCCGTTACCACAAAATACGAAAAACTTGTCGTTTCAAAAGAGATTTTTCCGTATGCAAGTGCTGTTGCGAGTTCTTCTACCTTGTCGCCCGAAATGTGATACGTAACATAACCCGTTTCGCTTTCAAACGGCGCGGGCATGGTGATTTTTACCTTGCCGTTCGGCTGAACTTTCGCGTCGTCCTTGACAAGCGAAATATCGTATACGGCAACCTTTTCCTTGTCGTAGTCCTTGTCGGCAATTTTGGTTATTGCCGCAGTGTAATTGTCGTCGGTCGCTTTGAGTTTGTTTGCCAAAAGCGTTACGCCTTCGGCAAAATTGCCATTGGCAACGACGTTTCCGCTTGTCAACTTGTTATAGCCGCAAGCCGCAAGAGAAATGCAAAGCAATAAGCAAAGCACAAGAGAAAGCATAACTGCAATTTTCTTTTTCATGTTCGTAAACTCCTTTTTACGTTGAATTTTTATCTCAAACCGCTTTCGCGGTGTGAAACCTTGATTATTTATTTCGGAACAAGCCTTTGATTTTTTTGCTATGTTTCCGTTACATCGTGCTTATCACGTCCGCAATGTAATCGGACGGCACGGATTGATAGAAAAACGCGTCGATAAGCCCCGTTTCCTTGGCGTTTGCCACCTTGACGGACAATTCGCCGTCCGACACGTTGTCGCAAACAATGCAGATTGTTATTTTGGGATTGCTCTTTTTCACTGCGGTTACGGTTTTCACCCTGTTGTCGAACGTGCCGTCCCCGAAACGCGTCACGTCCATAACGAGAGTATCGGCAAACAGCATTCCGCACAGATAGGCAACGCTTTGCGGCTCGCCCGACAGCGATTTTTCGACAAACATTCCGCGTGTTTTCAGCGCGATCAGAATCGCTTCCGAAACAAGCGTGTTTTGAATTGCAACGATGACTCTTTTCATTTCTCAAACTCTCCTTTTTGCTTGTAATCACAGACCTCCGCCGATTCTACACCTACATTTTATCAGATCGGTTTTCTTTTCGGGAGTGTCATTTGACACTCCTACGGCAACTTTTTTCTAAAAAATCAAAAAAATTTTCGTGAAAACGCAAAAAAAATCGACCGCTACTTTTGGCAGTCGATATGGTTTTTGTTTGTATGCTTTTGGTTTATGCGGTTGTTTGTTTGCCTTTTTGTATTAAATGTCGTACTCGTTACGTTCCAGAATTACAATGCCGGCTTCCCTTGCTCTTACCGCAAGCTCGGTGCGGCTGCGAAAGCCCGTCTTGTCGAGCATACCCGCAACGAGATTGCGCACGCGTTTTTCGGATATGCCGAATTTTTCGGCTATCTCCGCATTGGTAAATCCGCCCGTAACTTCCCTTAGCACTTCAAATTCGCGCTCGGTAAACTCGCCGCTGTCCGCTAAGCCCAGCGCAACTTTCGGCATATCTTCGGGGTAGACGATTTCGCCGCCCAGAACTCTGTTTATAAGCGACAGTATCGATTCTTTGCTGAAATCCTTATACCAAAAGCCTTCCACGCCTATCTTTTTTGCTCGCTCGACGAAAGAATACTCCGGCATACTCGTCACGATGATGATTTTCACCTTTTTGTTTGCCGCTTTTATCTTTTCGGCGGCGACAAGTCCGCTTGCGCCGTCTTTGGTAACCACGTCCATAAGCACCAGATCCACGCCGTGCCGCGCGCAACAGATGTCGGCAATCTCGGCGTTGTCGATCGATACGGCAAGACTCAGTTTTTCGTCGGACTTTACGATCGTTTCAAACAGTTGTCGCGGCATTGTCTGATCTTCCACGACCATCACGTTGATTTTATCGCTCATCGGTTTGCTCCTCCTTTGGTACGGTTATCGTAAGCGAAAACTTCGGCACGCTTGTGATTGTCATCTGTCCGCCGGCGTTTTCCGCCATAGTGCGAAGCGAAGAAAGTCCGCCGCCCTCTTTTACTTCGCTATCAGGCAGATTGCCGTTGTTGGTAAGCGTTACGGCATATTCCGCGTCGCTTTCCGTCATAGTTACGTACAGCTCGGTGCCGTCCGCGTGTCTTGCGGTGTTGGTTACGCATTCGAACACGGCGCCCGCAAATATCTTTTCGGCTTGCGTGCCTTTTTTCGGGCGTTTGCCGTCGTAAAAAATTCGAACGCCAACGCTTGCCGCCGTTCTGTCCGCCTCGGCAAACTTGTCCTGTTCGTCGTCGGGGGCAAAAATAAGCGAAAGAATATCGTTCCACTCGGATATAAGCAAGGTTCTGTCGAATTCGCCCTGCGCGAGTGCCTTTTTCGTGCGCAAAATAATCGAACCCAAATTGCCGTGCACTTTTATCCTTGCGCCGAGAACTTCCTTTTCTCTCGTCACTTCGGCTACGATTCCGCCGTACTTTCTTAGGCGCAAATTCATCTTGCGCAAATTTTCGTTCTTTTGCTCGATTTCCTTTTTCAGCGCAAACTCGCGGCTGATGTCCGTGCCGCAAAGTTCGTACACTCTTTTGCCTCCCATATCGTGGGCAATGCGTTTGCACAGCGTAACCCGCCCGTCCGCACGTTCGACTATCAACGAGCCTTCGCTTTGCGTAACCGTAACGCCGTCCGAAACTTTTCCTTCCGCAACGCTATACCAGAACGCGTTGCCGTCGTAAAGCGGTTCGCCCGTCAATTCCTTACAATCGTTTGCGACTTGCTCGTTGAGTAGAAGCAACCTGCCCGTTTCGTCGTAAAAACACAAACCCACGGGGAGTTCGGCAATGGCTTCTTTGACCGACATTGCCGTAAGACTTGACAATCTCTTTTTGATGACAAGGACAAGCCACAAAACGACGAGCGCAAACAGTATCGCGGCAATCAGAACGACGCTCCACAATGGCATAAAACACGGCGAACCCGAAAAGTCGCTCGGATTTGCGCCGAAATAACGGATTTGGACGGCGTCCGACAAGTAGCAAAACAGCAAAACCGACGCCGCCGACACGATAATTTCCGGCAGGACGTATTGCGGTTTCAGTTTGTACGAAACGCTCATGGCAAAGCACACAATGCCGACGATCGCCGCAAGCAAATAAGCGCTCATCGTAAAACAAAAGACGATTTCGTTTGCGTAAACAAGCGGAGTCATTTCTGCACCCCCTCGCCTGCAAAGGACAGCGTTACGTAAAGCGTATCGTCGCTTTCTTCCGTTTCGAGCGTTGCGCCCAATCTTTCGCACTCTTTTTTGCGCCAGCCTTCGGGTATAGCGTTTTTTACGCTGTCAAGCGCAATGCGACAGGACAGACTGCCGTTATTTGCGGTAAGTCGCACCAAACAAGCCGACAGATCCGGGATGGCGCACTCGATACAATCTTCGAAACATTCGAAAACCAACGCGATTTGTTCAAACGGATAATCTCCGTCACCGCTCATAAAAACCGACGAATACACGTTGCAAAAAGTCAGCGCGTCGGCGGCTTCACGGAGGGCGTACACCAACTCCGAAACCGAAACTTTACCGCCACTTTTCATCAACATCAGATTGCTTCGCCGTTTGAGAAAGACGCCTTGCACGACCGCCAGACGGAGCGCTTCGTCCTTTTCTTCGTCCGTATTCGCTTTGGCAAGTCGCTTGCTGATTTTTTTAAGATGGGGTTTTGCAATGCCGAAAATGCCTTTGTACAAATTGTTTTGCTCTTCGATTTTGGAGCGTTGTTCTTTCATCCTGTTTTCGGCGGCAACAAGGTCGGTTTCTTCCGCAAGCGCCAGGTTGATCTCGGCAAGGCGGTCGTTGATTTTGTTGACAACCGACAAGTCTTCCGTCCAGAACACTTCTCCGCCAGTAATGGCTTTGGCTTTGAGCGTGACGTCTTTCGTAAGTGCCGCTTCGCCGCTTTTTACGGCGGCAACTGCTTGTTCGCGCGTGATTTTCGGCGCGTTTTTCGATGACAATTCGACGTCGAGATTTTTATTTGCAATCATTGCCGATACGTCCGCCATATCGAAAAAGCGCGCGTATTCGGTGTTGGACGGTATGAGTCCGATTTTTATCAGACTTTCGCACACGATCACCACACTGAAAACCACCGTTTCGGGCATTTTGATAAACAGCGGATTGAACACCTCGCGCAGAATACAGCAAACAAGACAAAAGACAAACAGCGCAAACGGTATCCACGCTTTTTTGCGGCAATGGGATATGCGACACTTTATAAAAAGCAATATGCCGTTTGTGAGATACAGCCCCGCTATCCAGCCGAAAATTACATAGTATCCCCATTCCCACTTGTACACTTTATTGGCGTTTTGCAAGCCTTCCGCAAAAGAAAACACTTGCTCGTGCAAATCGTTGGTAAACACAAGCAAAATAAGCAAAACCGCAGGCACAAACAGTAAATTCCAAAGGGCGGACAGCGGTTTTTCGCTTTTTCTCGCCATTCTGAGAACGGTCAGAAGAAGCACCGCAGGCGCAAGACACTGCGGAATGTAGTAAGCATACCAGATATATCTTTCCGCCGTTGCGTCAAACAGAACGTTGTATTTAATGAGTTTTAATAGCATGACCGAACTCATCAGGATAATCGTCGCGGCAAGCCCGTATTTAATGCTTTTGTCCGAAACTCTGCTTACTACCGACACCGTCCAATAAGTAAGTATCCCGAAAAAGATACATTGAGCCGCAAGCACCATAAATTTGCTTATATGCTGACTATGCACGAAATCGTCCGTCTGCTGCAACACGCACGCTACGACAAACAACACCCCCGCAACCTCATAGGGCAAAATGTTATTCTTTTTTGTTGTTTTTATGCCCATCGGTTACGCTCCTTTTGATTTTTTGGAAAAAACTTTTTGTTATATTATAACATTACACGGCTCGCAAAAATAGATTTTTGCATTGCTGTCGCATTTTGTTATTTGCTAAACGCAAATAATAGCCGTTCGTTGAAAGACGGCGCTCGAAAACCCTTGCAAGCAAGTTTTCTCGCTTGTATTATAGCATATTTTACGCTTTTTTTCAAGTGCATTCGCTCCTGTGGGAAGTTTTCGCCTTCTAAAAGAATTACCATCGACACGGAATAAAAAAAGAGAGTTTTTCTTTGTTCTCTCATTGCGGATATGATATAAAATGAAAAGTCGGATTTATCTTTACGAATCTCCGACTTTACGCAATCATCTGAAGGCTGTTTTCTGTTTTATTTGATATTTTTTGTTGTGTTTTTGATAAATCCCTTTCCCCGTTGATTGCATATTCTCCTATACTCTTAACGCAGTCGGGTAACAAAACCCAAAAACTATACTCGTAAAATGAAAGCACGAACGGAAGGCGAAGCCGCCGCTAACCCGCTTGGCGGTCTTTCGCCCTTTTTCCGTCGTGCGCGTCATTCATTTTTAAGCCTTGTATTTACGTTTGCCTGCGTTTCAGTTGGCCTTGCGCATTTGTGCTATCACTTCGGGAGAGACCTTGCCCATGTAACAACCCTCGTCCCGGCAATTGAAGTCGTCGAAGAGCAGAAGTTTTTTGTTTTCCATACCGATGGGACAAATTACATCTTCGTCCATAATGTCCGAGATGAAATATTGCGGCAGACTCTTGGAGTAAACTATTTTCTCTCCGGATTTTTCTATGTACTTCATTATGTAGCGCATCGCCTTTCCGAGTCCTGTCGGCTCTTCTATCCTTTCAAAGTCGTTTCGCCCGAACTTTTCCTTGAAATACATATTCTGAACGGTTATCTGCCGCTTATGTTCGCTGAAGCTGTAAGTATTATCTTCAAACATAAATCCCGGCATAGTGCCGTCGGGAATGTATAATAAGCCGTGGAAGTGCAATCTGTTTTTTTCGGGGGAACGCTCCCATGCGCCCATATACTTCCAACCCTTGCGGGAACAGAAATTCGATAGTGTCTTTTTGAGGCATCTTCTGAACGATTCTTCGGTGTGCTTTGCCGAATCGTAGGTAAACGTCTTTGAAACGAGCGGAATAAATGTATATAACTTCAGATAACATTCCTTCAAAAAACCTATTTTAACATCCTCTATTCATTTTTAGCCGGCTTATAGGAATATACGGAAACAATAATTGTGAAAAAATTTATTGCAAAAATAATTGCAAAAGCAATAGCAAAGGGAAGAAAACGGATTTTCACGCCATATCCGATTCCGGAAAGAATTGAAACGTATCGGGAAATACCTTTCGTGCAGACTGCGGACAAAACGCCGGATAATATAAACGGTATTACAGATATAATCAAAGACTCAAAAAGAAAAATGAAAACCAAGCTCTTATCCTTCAGTCCGAAAGCTTTGATAGCCGACACAAAATCCTCTTTTTCGTGCAAATGGTTTGTAACCGTTATTATCCGGACTACTGTATAAACCAGACAGACGACGAGGCAAACCAAAACCATAATATTTCTGATGAAAGAAGAAATGTTTACCAATTCATTGAAAGGAATGGTTGTTTTAGTCGTCCTTATAACATTCGTTGCCCCGTACTGTTTTTGCAAAAAGACTTCTGCTTCGGAAATATTTTCAAGGTCGCAATACGCTATCAGTTTACCGCTGTATGCTAAAGAGCCATCCAGTAAAAAGCAACACGCGGAATCTTTGATTGAGTTTAGCGCCGTTATATTCAGCAGCGAACGAGAATACACGCCTACAATAGTTGACTCGCTTACATCAAAAACCATATCATTGAAATACCGGTGATATATGCTTGTCTTTTTTCCCAGGATTTGATTGTAGTCATAAATTTGAAGACTATCGATGTATTTCGAATCAACGATGATTTCGTTGTCGTTTTCCGGTAAACGTCCGGCTAAAATCAAATCGTCGTCGGATATATTATTAAACTCGCTTACGTATGTTTGCGGAATCAAAGAGTTTATATCCCGCGCTTTGATTACGTTGCAGCTAATCTGAAACGTTCCGATGTCCTCGATATCGATTTCGCCGGAAGAGAAGATTTTACTCGGATACACAGCAACTTCTTTAATAAAAGACAACTTTGAAATATTGGTCAGTTCGCTTTCATCGGTTGAAACCACGACGGTATTACCGCTTGCTCTCGAGTTCAGAATGTCGGAGATCGAATCGGCTATTGATATTGAAAACATCGAAGCCAAAACGACTACGAAGGTAAGCACGAACAGCAAAAGGCTCCTGCCTAAAGAGCTTAAAGGATATCTTCTTATATTTTTAAACGCGAATATAGCGGAGATTTTCATTGATTTCTCTCCTCTTGTTTGTTATAATCCGTTTTCGGTAAAAAGGGCAGGCTTAAGACTATTGTTGAGAAAGAAATCCCGATGCCAATCAGCCAATGAACAACGTAGTTCGGACCTTCGATCTTTATATGAAGAATATTATCCGCCCAGGATATAACGAGCGAATTGAATATACACTCCCAAGCAACGGCAAAAGAACAAGCGAGAAGAGAAATGAAGGCAAAAACGGACAGAAGCAAAATTACCGATTTAAAAGAGGTAATTCCGTTTTGCCACAAAACTCTGACAAATTCCCGCCTCTTAAAAAGGTAAATGCGAATAACACATACGAAAACCACAAACAGCAAACCGATCAGAACGTATGTAATACACAACATTCCGATACGAAAAGTGTTATATCCCCGATAAAGTTCAAGAATACCTTCTTTATCATCGAATATCTTGCCGTTGCCCATCTTTGCCAGTCGTGCGAGCTGTGCAGAATCCGTAACCACCACAAACAAAGAATCTATCGTTTCAACTTTTCGGGCGTCGCAGTGAATAACGAAAGAAACTTCTCCTTCATAGTAAGTCGAAGCGTCGCCTTTTTCAAAGACGCCTTTTACGAAGTAAGTTTTACCGTTGAGTAGTATCGAGGACCCAATACTGCAACCCAAATACGAACAGAGAGTTTCCGACAGCCATATGCTTTGTCCGGTCAGAGAAAACGAGTCCCCTCTCAACAGATTCGGAACTCCGTCAATGCTGTCGTTTACAGAATAAATACAAATTCCGCCCCGATAACTCGGTATTACCGTTTCCCTGCTGTTATATGAAATAGTCGTATCGTAGGTCAATCCCTTAATTCTTCCGTAAACAAAGAGGTCTTCGAGAGAATAATTAAATAAATCCACATTATTGCCTTCCAAAGAAATATATTTTTCCTTACCATATCGTCCCCAATAAGACTCGGATATCCGGGAATTGAAGTTTATTAAAACAAAAACTATCGCAAAAAGAACGGACAGTCCCAGACTCGAAAAGACAACAAGGAATTTATTTATTTTGGCTTCTCTCAGAGCTATCCGTATCATATTTATTTTCTTTTATCCGCCCGTCCAGCAGTTCTATTTGCATATGAGAACGGGTTATATCCTGCGGCTGATGAGTAACCAAAATTACCGTCGTTCCTTTTGCGTTGATCTTATATAACAGGTCGATAATCATCTCGCTATTCTGTTTATCGAGATTTCCGCACGGCTCGTCGGCAAAAAGAATCTGCGAATCGTTTACGAGAGCGCGGGCAATTGCCACTCTTTGTTTCTCGCCGCCGGACAGAATTTCTGTCCTTTTGCTTAATAAATCGGAAATACCTACGAAACCCGCAACCTCGTATACTCTCGCTTTCCTTATTGCGTTTTTTTCACCTTTAATAATCATCGGTAATTCGATGTTTTCGTAAGCCGTATACTTTGGCTCCAAAGCAAAGGATTGAAATATATAACCTGTTTTGGTATTACGGAATTTGCTTTTTTCAGTGTTTGTGAGCTTATGAATATCGTGACCGTCTATAAGAACCTGACCGTCGGAAGGCGTTATCAGCCCGCTCATACATTTTAACAACGTGCTTTTACCGCTTCCCGATCGTCCGGTTATCACGACAAACCGTCCCGTCGGAATCGATAAATCGACGTTATTTATCGCAATACAATCCTTATAAGATTTAGTCAGATTCTTTACTTCAATCATTTTCGTTCACAAGGGAATACTTTACAAGATTATCCGCCAATTTTGTCTGCTCTTCAATCGAAAATCCTTTGCGCTTGATTTTTTCCGTCAAATCGTCCTCGTACTCGTAATAAACGGTTCTGAAAATTTCGTTGACGGTTAAGTCTTTCGGAATCAGCAGAGCGACCAATTTATGGAATCGGGTTTCTTTTTTGTACAAGTAATGGTTAGAATACGTTCCGACTATATACAGCGTATTATCTTTATAATAAACGACTGATTGCTCGAAATCGGACGAAGGCAATCTGACCAGCATAAGGGAATATTCCTGAAATACTTCTTCGGAGTATCTGTTCAATTGTGCGTAAATATAAGATTGTTTGTTTAAAATCCCGTCGTTTTCAAAGAATCCGTCTATTCCGTTTTTACCGTCGATCACAAACAAAACCGGCTCTGCCTGACCTTCGAAAGTATAGAACTCATTATTATCGGTAATGTAAGAAAATGTCTGACTTTCGTGGACTACGGCTTCCCGAAAATTCAATTCAATATCATTAAACGCGGATATATCCGTTTTTGTTTCGACAAAACAACAATATGTAGTCGGTTGTTCTTTGATTTTCGAAATTCTTTTGACGGGCAACACTGAAATACTGCATACATCCTCTTCAAACACGACGTCCGTTACGGTAAAATCAATGCCCTTTTCAGCCATATTAAACTTAACGACAATCAAATCGGATTTTTCAAAATATTCTTTTGAATAACGTTCGTCTTTGGCTTGCGCCTGGGATATAAAATAATAATCTGCCCACTCCGATTCGGAAAACGAAGAAAAATCGGTAAATTTTTCCGCAACATATTCGTTTTCCATATTCTCGTAGGATATTTCCAGAACGTGGCTGCCCCGAACTTCAGGACTCCAGTCTTTCTTTTGACCCAGCGTCAAAAGTAATATCGCTCCCAAAGCAACAACGCCAAGCGCAATTAAACAGACGTAAATTATATTTTTATTCTTTTTCATAAATCCTCCGTAACGTGAACAAATAGTGCGCCGCAGAAGTCAAAACACACATAAGCCGTAGGTTTTTACTTGCTTTTCGCAAACCATATTTGGCTACTGCCATAATACGTTAAATGGATGTCGTATGTAGCTGCATTGTCGGCAAATGTTCCTGAGAAACTTGTAGTTCCTTTCGCCGAAGAGGTGATAGATTCAACATAAGCATTGAAGTTAAAGGTCATATTGGAATAGTAGTTAAACGATACAGGCTTCCAACTGACGATTTCCCAACTTATTGTTGTATCGCCAACAACGCATTGAGGCAAAAGAAGCTCTTCTGTAGCTATGGTAGTTGTTGTGACAATCAAATTACCATACTGACCGCTTCCGTAAATACCTGTGTATTTTTCAGGCAACGGCATCTCCTTAGAATTGCAGGCGACAAAACAAAAAACGCAACAACATAAAAGGAATAATACTACCATCAATTTGACTCTTTTCATTAAAATCTCTTCCTCCTTTGTTTTTAATAGGCAGCAATATGTATGGCAACATAAAATTGCTTATTTACAATTATAACACAATACTTAATTATAGTCAATAGTTGTTTGGTATTTATTTGAGAATTAAATCCGTATAAAATTATATTTTTAATTACAAAAAGTTTAAGCATTCTATTATCGAGGGCTGAAAGAGCGGAATAACGAGAAAGGATATCTTATAGTGTCTGCCTGACGGCTTTATGCTAAATGCTGACTATTCTATTATTTCCCAATGATCATCTTTAACCGTGCCGTTTGCTCCTTAATAACAGAATTAAAATTTTTCTTTCTCTTCTTTCTTTTTGAGATTTTATCGGAAAAGACCTTGCAGTCAAGGGAAATAAATATTGCCGAAAAATCGAAACGAACGATTGCAACGCAATATTTCTTTCTTTATCCTTGACTTGCCGCGTTCTTTTCCGCTTTCTCTTTTTTGTCGAAAGAAAAATCGACAAAGGAGGAATCTCTCAATGTTACATAAGGGTTTTATTGAGTCACAATCGGATTACGGCACGGTTACGCCGAGTCACAAATCAGGCACAAATACGTTACGTAAAGGTCCTTGCGCTCGGAACTCGGATACTCTTATTCTTAACGTATCAAAAACAAAAAGGAGTCTCATCTTACGAAAAAATGTGTAATTTACGCTCGTTATTCGAGCGAAAGACAAACCGAACAGTCCATCGAAGGGCAGCTGCGCGCATGCTATGAATTTGCTGCACGCAACGATTTGAACGTCATTCACGAATATATAGACCGTGCTATGACAGGAACCAACGATAATCGCAAAGATTTTCAACAAATGCTTTCGGACAGCGAAAAAACCAAGGAATGGGAAATTTGCCTTGTTTATGCACTTGACCGTTTCGGGAGAAATTCAATCGAGCAGGCTATAAACAAATACAAGTTCCTTTATGTTCCATAGGGAAGTGAGTGAATAGAATGGGCGGTGCGGTTGGTTTCGCACCGCCCGTTATACCTGAAAACTTTTCACGCGGGGTTAGGTATCACGCCCACGCAGTTATAATAAATTTCTACAATCTGACGTTTCTTGCCGTCCGTCTTTTCCGCTTCGTGAACGATGATACGGTCTATAAACTCCCGTACCGTTTCGGGCGTCAGTTCGGCTATTTCCGTGTACTTTCGTACTATCCGCAAAAACGTGTCCACGCCTTCCGTTTCTTCTTTTGCCGTAACGAGTTCGCTCCTTAAAACCTTCACCCGTTCAGTCAGCGTTTTTGTCTTATACGACTTCTTTCTCGCGCGAAAATTCACGGTATGCCCTAAACACGTCGGATTGGATAAAATCTGCGTAACCGAATGTGTTGACCACTCGGTCGGTTTGTCAAACTTTTCGAGTTGATACTTCACGCCGTGCTTTTTCTTCCATACGATAGGCGAGTCTGTACCGCGCTCGGTGAGCATTCTCGCTATTTGCGTCGGTCCGAAACCTTTTATGCAAAGCGAATAAATCTCTTTGACTACCTTTGCCGCTTGTTCGTCTACATACCATTTCTGCTTGTCGTCGCCTTCTTTGTAATAACCGTACGGCGGACAGTTAGTAAGATGTTTTCCGGAATTGCCTTTGGCTTTCGGAACGGCTCGTACTTTCTTTGACGTGTCTTTCGCGTACCATTCGTTGATGATATTCCGAAAAGGCGTGAAATCGTTATCCTCGCGCTCGCTGTCTACGCCATCATTGACAGCGATGAAGCGCACGCCCATTTCGGGAAAGCGTATCTCCGTATACATTCCGACCTCAAGATAATTACGGCCAAAGCGTGACATATCCTTGACAACGACCATACTTACAAGGCCGTTTTCAATATCGCCCATCATTTCCTGAAAGCCGGGGCGGTTGAAGTTCGTCCCTGAAAAGCCGTCGTCCTTGTATATCTTGAAGTTCTCAATGCCATGCTCCTTGGCGTACTTCGTCAGTATCTCGACCTGATGGGAAATGCTGTTGCTGTCGCCCTCGTTATCATCATCACGGGACAACCTGCAATAGAGCGCAGTCCATTTTTCCATCCGTGCTTTAAACGCCGTAGATATTGCTGGCATTACCGTTTGCCCCCTTTCCAAAGGAAAGAGGAAAACGGGGCAAGCATACGCATGGTAATGTTTCCTTCTTGTACGCTGTATAGTGAAACGCTCTGCGGTGCGAACAGCGTTTCAAAGAGATAGCAGACATCCTTAGTATTACGAGAAAGACGGGAAAGATTATAGACTACGACCGCCGACACATTTCCAGCCTCGATTTGCTGAAGCATTTCTTGAAAAGCAGGGCGCTCCATGACATTTCCGCTAAAGCCTGCATCCGAAAAGACCTGTACCGGCATCAGGTTGTTTTGACGCGCATATTCTGTTGCTTGAAGCTCCTGATGGCGCATCGTCTCCGCCATCATATCGGCGTTCCCGCCGTTGTCAATACGGCAATAAATCGCCGTGAATTGTTTGGACTGTCTAATCATGTTCCCTCCGTTCCGACAGCCGCCAAGGTTGATAAAAACGCTTATCAGGTCAATAATATTATACCAAACTCCAATGATACGGTCAAAAAATCAAACTTTTTTGCCGTTATTTCCGTAAATGTTACACGATTGTTACACGAAAATTTGAAACAAAAACTTGGATCAATTCGGGATTTTTGTTGTTTTAAAATTTTTATTGCTGGTATGGTCATAAAGTGTACACGCTATGAAAGCAAAATATACACTCCGGCAGAGTCAGGCGTCGGTGAATCAATTTAAATTAGCTCATCGATGACCGGTATCAGGAACAGGAAACTTTCCCGGTTTTCGGTTTATGGGGTAAAACTCCACATATCGGCGGGGATAGGAGTGTTTGAATTCAATCCTCCGGTAGTGATATATCCCTTACCGTTTAAGGAAAAGCCGACAGCATACATCCGCTTTGTCATAGGAGCAGGGAGATCGCTGACTTTCCTCCAATGATCTTTTTGAATATCGTATTCCCAACAGGTATGAAGATACGGGCCCATCCCTGTCGTGATATATCCTTTGGTTTGTCCGTCCGTTTTGTCCGAAGTGAAAGCTACGGCATAAGCCCGCGGAATCTGGTCGTATTCTTCGTCGTCCTGATGGGATTTCAGATTTACCAGGGGGCGGGGAGCATACCATTCCTGGGTTATGCCGTCGAAAATATTTACATCGGCTAAATAGGACGTTTTATTCGCCCCGCTTGTACCCAGGCAGATTACCGCTTTATCGTCTATGACAAAAACCGAAGCTCCGTATCGGGCTTCACCGGGAAAGTAAAGTTCTGTCCAGGTCGAACCGTCGAAACAATATAAATCCTTCAAAGCATGGTTTTTAGGTGAAATGCCTGTACCTACGTAAGCTTTATTGTTTAACGAAAAAGCAATGGCATCTTTACGGGCATTACTTTCGCCCTGGGCATCGGGAGGTAAATAAGTCACCGGAGTGTCGCTCCATTTACCGGTCGATGGGTCATAGGCATAGAAATCATGATGAAATTCATCTGCTTGATTTTTGGTGGATGGAGTATAACCTGTACCTACATAGGCGATATTGCCGAGCACAAAAGCAACCGCTCCGTAACGTTCTGTCCCCGGAAAGTCGGCGATACGGGTCCAGGTCGTATCTTTGTACATCCAAAAATCTTTTAATGCCTCGGTAGCTGTAGACAAAGTACGCCCCAGGCCGACATAAGCGACGTCTCCGATAGTAAAACTGACCCCTCCTGTACGTGGAATTCCCTTGAATGGATGCGATTCGGTCCATTGGCCTTGTGGTAATTCCGGTTCTGTATGGTGATCGTCATGACAAGCGATAAAGGATACTAGATAAACAAGGAACGAAAAGTATTTCATGATTT